>ENA-OPFG01001131-OPFG01001131.1-human-gut-metagenome-genome-assembly--contig:-NODE-1131-length-14371-cov-1.608270_pt1 | contig 14371 bp, 8 predicted proteins | sample MGYA00241304_ERZ501542 | MGnify/ENA primary metagenome ERZ501542 (study PRJEB25962, sample SAMEA2042427) | human gut metagenome | biome: human gut; feature: human-associated habitat; material: faeces...
GTTTCACTTCCACATTTTTTGACGTTATAACCCATTATAACCCATTGATGTTTCACTCAAAATGGGTTATAATAGATTGTAAGAAACGGGGTGATATTATGGATATCTACAAACGAATTTATGAATTAGAAAACGAGATAGCAGCCTTACCACAAGGTTCTATCAACATGAAGAAAATTTACGGCAAAGAGCAGCCTTATCTGCAATGGACAGAGAATGGAAAAAGCAAAAGCAAGTACATTAAAAAGAACGAACGCGAAGAAATTTTTGCAGGTGTTGAAAGGCGCAAACAGCTTCAAGAAGAATTGAAAGAACTGAAACAACACAGTTCTATTGATCCATCTAAATCTACAGATTTTGAAACTTCTGTCATTATCGGAGAACGTCTTCTGGCACTGACAAAAGGTGTAAAAAACTGGGGAAAACGTGATTGTTTCAGACAGTTACAGGCATATTTAAACAGTGAGGAAACAGATCGTGTATGCTTGGTATTTGGTCTGCGACGAACAGGAAAGACAACAATGCTGCGTCAGGCTGTTTTAGGAATGACTCCATCACAGTCCTCAAAATCAGCATACATCAAAGCAAAAGGGAGCGATACCATGGCAGCGATGAATCGTGATTTGGGCAAACTCCTTGATCTGGGATATGAATATGTTTTTATTGACGAAGTAACCCTAATGCCCGACTTTATTGATTCAGCAGCACTATTCTCTGATATCTACGCTGCACAAGGTATGAAAATTGTTTTATCCGGAACAGATTCTCTTGGCTTTTGGTTTGCGCTTCATCAGGAACTTTATGATCGAGCTGTTACGATTCACACTACCTTTATTCCATTCCGTGAACATAGTCGTTTACTCGGTATCGACAGTATTGACGAGTATATTCGCTATGGCGGCACACTTCGTGCAGGAGAACTGGATTTTGATGATAAAGACGTTATTTCAGAGGATGCTTCGTTCCGTGATGACGAATCCACACGGCGTTATATCGATACCGCAATCTGTAAAAATATCCAGCACTCCCTGAGTTGTTGTCAAGACGGAGGATATTTCCGTCATCTCCAATCACTCTATGAGGCAGGTGAACTAACAGGTGCTATCAATCGAATCATTAAGGATATGAATCATCGTTTCCTTATTCGTATTCTGACCGACAAATTCAAATCTCATGATTTGGGTTCAGCTGCTGATGTTTTGCGAAGAGATCGTAATCCCAAACAGCGTACAGATATTTTGGATAAAATCGATACAGAAGCAGTAACCAAACGATTAATGGATATGTTGGAGATTCACAATAAAGAAGAACAATCTATTGGTATTACAAATGCTCACATAGAGGAAATCAAAGAATATTTGAAAGCACTTGACCTGATTGTTGACGTTCCACGAGAAACGGTAATTCCAAGTGCCGAACCACTAGAGAATATTTTATTCACGCAACCAGGCATGCGTTATTGCCAGGCACAGGCATTGGTTCATTCTTTGACAAAAGATGAATTATTCTCTACATTGAGCGAGCACGAAAAAATGTTAGTTTCTGAACGTATTTTGGAAGAAGTGCGTGGTCGTATGATGGAAGACATCGTACTTTTAGAAACATTCAAATCGGCTAAAAGGCATCAACGTGTTTTCAAATTGCAATTTGCTGTCGGCGAATACGATATGGTAATTTACGATGCTAAACTCAATACATGTGAATGCTACGAAATAAAACACAGCTCGAAAATTGTTCCAATGCAAGCCCGCTTCTTAGTTGACGAAGAGAAACTGAATCAAACAAGTCAGAGATTTGGCCAGATTACCAAGCGATGTGTGCTCTATCGTGGTGAAGATTCCGTCATGGAAAATGGCGTTGAGTATCAGAATGTAGAAAATTATTTGAAACATTTATAATTTTCCCCTAAAGAAAGAGAGGTCCATGACATTTAACATCATGAACCTCTCTTTCTTTATTATCCTCTATGAGCCATCCACTTCTTTTGCTTCTTCCAGCAACGGCTGTAGCTCGTTTGCTTGAGTGCAATATAAACACCAGAAGTACAGGTTTTCAAAGCTAATTCATGAAATCGTTTACACATACTTAACAGCTGATAAATACTGGAATGTTAATAATTCTACGCAGCAAAAAAGGAACCGGAAAATCCGGTTCCTTTTTGATATCGCATCTTTTATGATAAATATATTCTAACTGCTTCATATAAGTAATACACAAATCAGCTCAGCTCTATCTCATATGCTCCGGCTTCAAAATCCACCGTAAGAAGCGCATACGCTTCACCGTTATCATAGCGGATTGAGAGCTTTGGTCCTTCTTCTGCTACTGTGATGACAGCTCCCTTCTCAAATGCCTTATGTGTATTTCTCATGCGAAGCAGCTCAAGCTGCTTTGCAACAACATCCTTTTTTAGCGCCTCCCTGATATCGGAGGCACTAAGGTTTGTTCTGTTAATTTCCTTGTGTCCTGATTCTCCGGCGCGTCTTACGGCCTCATGGTCATTTTTGCCTGCAAAGAGGTCAAGATACCATACCTGCGGCTTTCCCGGCATGAACATCTGAATAGCACGGGCCAGAAGCATTTTGCTGTCAGACTCACCAAGCGCACTGTAATATGTGGCATTGACCTGATAATATATATTCTTCTGTCCGTGAAGATTTTTGACCATGCCGCCACGAGATACAATCAAATCTATAAGCGAGCGAATATCGTCCTCCGGAAGCAGCCCCTTTAAATCCAGAAGAGGTATGCCGTCATGGCAGCCAAGCATATTGACTGTTGAGATTTTATCTTCCACAATCTCACGCGCCCATTTCGCCAGATAATCTGCTCTCCTGTTCTCAATCGCATCAATTATCAGTCCCGGTAAAAAGAAATCATATGTGGCATAGCCCTTATCTGCAAGAGTTTTGTATATTTTTTCCTCATATGCCGCGTGTATTTCAGGCAGCAGAGTCAGTCCAAGCGGTGCTGCAAGCTCGTGAATCTGCTGTAGAAATTCCCAGGTCTCAGGATCATTCAGGAAATTCTTTTTTCCCGGTGCCTTAGGCGCATAGGCAAATGCATCAAGCCGCACAATAGCCGCACCGTAGGATGCTATTTTTTTAAGTGTTTCACGATAGAAATCCCATACCTTTTCGGACTTTATATTTAAATCCATCTGTCCCAGATACTCTCTGCCATGCACCTCCTGGTAAAATGTGTTCCAGTATGGCACTCTTCGTCCATCCGGAAACTCAACCATGAGAATCGGAAGCCCCGGCTTTCTGAAAAACATCTGCTTTAAGCATGACTCATCAGGCTGTATGTAGCCCTCATCTGTCATGACTCCATGACCTTCCCAGAATTTGTTCCAGTCTATGAAAAAGTCGCGGTACTCAGACTCATCGCCCTTTTCCACAAGATCCTTGAACTGTGGTGACTGTGCCGAAGCATGGTTTAAAATAAAGTCAAGCTTTAAGTCAATCCCCAGCTCCTTCAATTGCGATAAATCCTCTATTGTCGCAAGCTCCTCATTCAGATTGTAGTCCACGACCGAAAATCCGCGGTCCAAATCCGAATGATACAGGCTTGGCAGAATATAAAATGATGAAAATGTGTCCTGCATTTCCTTCTTTTTTAGCAGCGCTGCGATATCGGAAAGCTTACCGCCCAGACTGTCAGGATATGCATTAAGCATAGGTTTATTGTTCATAGACTTTGCCATCCTTTCCAACTACGATACGCGCATTTTTACCCTGTAAATCAAGCTTTTCCTGCTCCAATTCTACCACGCGGCATATGAAAGGGCTTGCGGCGTTTTCGTCACGTCCTCTCTTAATGCGGCGCGCCTTAGTCTCCTCAGGCGAACTCTCCAGAAATACAGGTATATCAACACCCTTAAGGTATTCGCTTCCTCCGTGGGTCCACTCCAGGATGAGCACTTTAATTCCTGTGAAATCAGTCTCGTCATATGAGATATCACCGTCCTCGCGGCCCATATGCTTTATCTCAATTATATCTTTTCCTGCCTTAAACTCTGAAAGCTCCTTGTTAATCCTGTCAAAGTCAATCTCCTTAGGTGTTCCAAGATATCCACGTAAGCCATCCTCGCCGGACTCGTTATACACATTAAGGCGCTCCTCGTCATTTCTCATCGGGATACGGTGTGGATAATTGTCCCCGGTCAGCACATAGCAGGCTGTATTATCGTTAAGAAAATACTGCTGCAGGGCTGCTGCAATCGTTGTCTTTCCTGAGCCTGAGCCGCCGTAGATGCTTATTACAATACGTTTATCAGAAGAACTATCTGCAGTGTCAGCCTCACTTGATTTTATATTACCGCACACCTTCTTTATCTCATCATACAGCTTCTTTGCCTCATCAAGCCTGATAAATGAAAACTGATATGCCTCATACTCCTTTGTTGCAAACGGAAGCGGTATTCCGGCATTCATCAGTGCTGCACCTGTGTACTGCCTGCCGGTATTTTCCTCAATATATACTGCATCAGACTCCAAGCCTTTAAGCTTCACATAGCAAGTAGCCGCGTTTGCCTCCGCATACAGACGAACCACGCTCACAAGCGCCCTGTCCTTTGTCCTTGAGACAGACATCCAAGCAGCCACCTCATCCTCAAATGGGCTTGTAAGGCGCCAGTAGGTGCCCTCATTTATAAGCATCTCATACTTCTTAAAGGTCTTTATCTGCTCTCTGATTTCTTCCTTTTCCTCATCTGACAGAAGGGCCGGATTCAGCTCATAGCCAAAGGTTCCTGCCATGCCTCTTGTTTTAAGGCTTGTCACTCTGCCTGTCTGATGATTTGGCACTGCCGATACATGCGCTCCCATGGATGATACCGGATAGAAGAACGATGTGCCATACTGTATTCTTGTGCGGTTTATGGCATCTGTATTGTCACTGCACCATATCTGTGGACTGTAGTAGAGCATGCCTGCATCAAATCGTCCACCGCCACCGCTGCAGCCCTCAAGAAGTATATCCGGATATCTTGTCACCAGACGCTCCATAAAATCATACACTCCAAGCACGTAGTCGTATGCAAGATTTCCTGCATACACATCAGCCATGCTTCTGTTCATATCCCACTTCACGTAGTCGATTTTTCCCTGGTCAAACACTGCGCAGATCTGATCGAAAATATTGTCCCTGACTTCTTTTCTCGAAAAATCTAAAATAAGCTGGTTTCTTGAGCGTACAGGAAGCTTTCCCGGAATCCGGATAGCCCAGTCAGGATGCTCTCTGTACAGATTACTGTCCTCATTCACCATCTCAGGCTCAATCCATATTCCAAATTTCACTCCCTGTGCATGCACTCTGTCGATGAGCTCAGAAAGTGTTCCGCCAAGCTTTTTCTCATTCACAAACCAGTCTCCGAGTGATGAATTATCATCATCTCTCTTTCCAAACCAGCCGTCATCCATGACCACCATATCTATGCCCAGTGATGCGGCCTCCTTTGCAAGATCTACTATCGTATCACCGGTAAAGTCAAAGTAAGCAGCCTCCCAGCTATTGATGAGCACCGGTCTTACCTCATGTGCAAATCTGCTTCTGCACACATGCTCACTGATGCATGTGTGGTACTGATGGGAAAGCTGTGAGAAACCGTCTGCCGAGTATGACATAATCACCTCAGGCACTGTAAAGGTCTCTCCTGCCGCATGCGGATATGAAAACAGTTCATCGGAAAGCCCCATTAAAAGGCGTGTCTGGTTAATCTGATCCTTCTCTGCCTCACATGAGAAGTTGCCACTATATACAAAAAGCATACCATAGCAGTCTCCTGCATTTTCTGTAGTATCGCGCTGTGCGAGAATAACCGCCGGATTGTACTGGTGGCTCGAGGTTCCTCTGCGGCTTCCGAATGAAAGTGTGCCGTGTCCTAAGTGTGTGCGCTCAAGATTGCGCTCCATGGCATGCTTACCGTAGAATCTGATCACATCATAGTCTCCGTAAACCATATCCAGACAGGCAGCATGAGCCTTTTCAATTGTAATATTTCCACTGCCTGTATTTTTAATGAGCACACTTCTTGTGATGACATCACAAGCCTCGAGCACGCCATAAAGCAGATGCACCTCAACGCCTGCGATATCATCGCCAAGAACTATTTCAAGAGTCTGCGCTTCATCATCAGATGCCCACACCGCCGGAAGTCCCTTTAGAGCATATTTTCCGTCTCTGATTTCATGACTCTTATAAAGAAGCTCAACACTCTCCGTGCCATGTTCATTTTTGATATCAAGCGCAATATTTCTGAAATCGCCTGTGCCAAGTGTCGGATACTCCTGTGGCAGTGTATCAAGCGAATATGTACGGTTCATGCCTGCTGCGTAAGGATTGCCTGAAAAGCCTCTGTCAGCATATGTCAGCACATAGTCCATATCACATGTGTTTTTTGCTCCGTAGTACAGATGCAGCAGATAGCCAAGTCTGTCCACCTGCATCTGATATGTGGTGTGAGCTGTCTGTAAAGTAAAAATTTTCTTGTTTGGATTAAATATAATTGCCATAAAATCACTCCATATCATTGTTAAAATAGTGTTTAAAAATTATCCCTTGATTGCACCGTTTGCAACACCGTTTAATATCTGCTTCTGGCAGATTATATAGAATATAAGTATCGGTATCAAAGCCAGAATATATGATGCAAATGCCAGATTGTAGTTGGTTCCAAACTGTGTCTGGAAATTCAGCTGTGCCAGCGGCAGTGTATTCTGTCCTGTTCCTGACATGATGACAAGCGGTGTCATGACATCATTCCAGGTACCGAGTGCTGTCAGGATGGCTACTGTCGCATGCATAGGCTTCATCATAGGAAATACAACTCTCCAGTATGTTGTCCATGTGCTTGCGCCATCGATGTCTGCAGCCTCCTCAAGTGCCATAGGGATATTTTTCAAGTATCCACTATATAATAATACATTCATTGGCATGTAAAATACAAGATATAAAATGATAACTCCTGCCCTGTTTCCAAGTCCCATCTGCGCAGTCTGCTTTACAAGAGGCATCATGAGAATTGAGAATGGCACAAACATACCGCTTACAATGTAAAGATATATGAAACGGAAGCTCTTTTTCCTTGCCATGCCTCGTCCGATAACATATCCTGCAATCGAATGGATAAGGATTGCGAGAACAATGGTCACAATAGTGATAAGTAAGCTGTTTCCGAGAGAATGCCAGAAATCAGTCACCTTCATAGCCTCTGTGAAGTTTGAAAAGCTCCACTTTGAAGGGAATGAAAGAGCTCCTGCGACATCATTTGTCATCTCACTCGGTTTCTTGAAGGCAATGATAACAGCCATATACAGTGGGAAAAATACGGTTAAGGTTCCCAATATTAAAACGATGGTAAGTACCCAGTTTGTTTTTTGTTTTTTCATTATAACTGCTCCTCCTTCTTATTCATAACGCCCATCTGGAATAGTGAAATAGCCACAATTACAACAAAGAAAATTACTGCGTTTGCACTCTGGAAGCCAAACTGTCCTCCATCCATACCATTTCTGTAAATCAGGTATGAGATTGACTCAGTGCTCTGCGCCGGGCCGCCCTTTGTCAATGACATAATCTGGTCAAATACCATGAGGAAGTTCTTTGTGCTGAGCACCAGATTGATTGTAACAAATGGCATAACGAGTGGAAATGTAACCTTCCAGAACTGCTTCCATTTGCCTGCTCCGTCGAGCATGCTGGCTTCGTAAACATCCTCAGGCACTGTCTGCAGTCCGGATATATAAATGATGGTATTCATGGCAACCGCCTGCCATACCCCGACAATCAGCACACCAATCCATGCATATTTTTCACTCGCCAGAATACTGTTTTGTAAGAAACCGATGTTGAAGGTATTTCCTACTACCGGCAGAATATATGTAAAAATAAAGCTGAAAATGTAACCAATAACCAGTCCGCCAAGGATATTCGGTACGAAATAAACACCTCTTAATGCACTCTTGCCGCGGATATTGCTGTTTAACGCAACTGCCATTACAAGGCTTAATACATTTACAAGTACGGTTCCTGCAATCGCATATTTAAAGGTAAACAGATAGCTCTTTCCGACTCTGGCGTCGGTAAACAGGTCTGTATAGTTTCTAAGTCCGACATAATCATATGAGCCATAGCCCTTGTAGTTTGTAAAGCTGTAAATCACACCCTTTATCATCGGCAGTGTGTTGAATGCGAAAAATAAAACCACAACAGGTATCACAACTGCCCAGAATGTCTTGTCTCTATTTGACATTTTCTTTTTCATTTTGCATCCTCCTGTTCCTTCTGGTAATCCTGTACTTCACGAATCAGATCTCTGTTGTAACGCTTCCAGTCTGAATCAAATTTCTTTAAGAACTTCTCCTTTGCATTGTCACCTGTGTCAAGCAGATATGTCTGAATCATGGCATCCACGCTCATCTCACTTGGATAATGATGATCCTGATAATCCGACATACGGTTGTCCTTTATATACTCCTGCATATCCTTCAGTGTATCCGGTATTGCGAAATCTCCATCCTTGCAGGCAATTCCGCCCTGGTCATCCAGATATGTCTGAATTGTCTCATCGCTGTACAGATATTCAAGCACCTCGTATGCTGCTTCCTTATTTTTGCAGGCCTTCATAACTGAAAACTGTAAATCTATTCCTGAATTTAACACATTGTCAGCCTCATTATCATTTGCCGGGAAAGTAAATGAACCGATATTCATATCAGGATTAACCGACTTAATCTGAGGAATAGCATAGCTTCCTATCGTGTACATGGCAGATTCACCTCTGGCAAAGGCTGTACATGCGTCATTGTAGCTGTAAGCATATGGATTGTCCTCTGCATAATCAAGTAATGTGCGTATCTTGTCGGCAACCGGAGAATATGCCTCCTCAAATGTCGTATTTCCCATATTTACCTGATTACAGGTGTCTGAATCACAAAGACCTACTGCAAGAGCATTCCACGGTGCCAGACATGTCCATGTATCCTTAAAGCCCAGATACAAAGGAAGTGTTCCGCTTTCCTTTATCTCATCGCACAGTGCTGTAAACTCACTCCAGGTTGTAGGCACCTTCCAGCCATTCTCTGCAAACATATCCTTGTTGTAAAGCACTCCTGCTGCATTTGCGGCGTAAGGAAGTGCATAGGTGCCATCCTTTGGAATGAACTCAAGCTCCTTGTCCATATCCAGATATGCCTCTTTTACAGTGTCCACTACATCCAGATCTGAGATATCCTCAAACAAATCTGCATCCAGGAAATTTGAATAATTGATATCTCCACCTATTGCAATGATATCCGGATAATCCTCACGGATGAAGCGTGTCTTTAAAATAGTCATAGCCTCATTCGGAGATGAAATAGTCAGATGAATATCATCATGAGTCTCATTAAATTGCTTCTCAATCTTCTCGAAAGCCTTAACAGCCTCCGGCTTATAAGAAACCACCTCAATCTCAGTTTTTCCGTCCGCCCGCTTTTCATTTCCACATCCGGTCAGTCCTGTCGTGCACATTCCGAGTGCCAGCACAACCGCCATAGCCTGACAAATCTTTCTTTTTGCCATATTTTTTCACTCCTTTTCTGTTTTATTTGCTCTTTTTCCTTATAAACCGATTATAACATACCATTATGTATACAATAAATACCCTTATTTTTGCTTTTTTATACCAATATGCTATAAAATATGCTATAATTGCATATAATGTCGCATAAGGGTATATTTATAGTATTAATCAATAAGGAGTGACTCACATGGACAAGCTTTCCTTCAATATTTTTCCAAATGTAAATTTCATAGATTTGTGTATGTACCAGTTCGGCCACGAGCAGTGCGAACCTGGACACTCATTTGGTCCTGCCACAAGAAACCACTATCTATTCCACTATGTACTGTCCGGCACCGGCACTCTGATGGCCGATAATGCAAAGGGCATTACACAAACCTACAACATAAAAAGCGGGCAGGGCTTTCTGATTTTTCCCGGCCAGATAAATACCTATATCGCAGATGACAAGCTTCCCTGGGAATACATATGGATTGAGTTTGACGGTCTGCGCGTCAAGGAGGCTCTCACCACAACAGAGCTTACCAAAAATAATCCTGTATATCACACACACTCAAAGGATATCCGCGAAAAACTTGTTGAGGAAATGCTCTACATCACAAGGCACCCCTCAGAATCACCGTATCACCTGATTGGGCATATGTACCTTTTTCTGGATTATATGATGCAGTCAGCCAAATCAGCAAAACTCGTTCCAGGTGGGAAAATGAGTGATTTTTATATAAAAGAAGCGATGAATTATATCGAGCAGAATTTTCAGAATGATATATCAATCGAAGATATTGCCAGAGTCTGCGGCATAAACCGAAGCTATCTGGGCAAAATTTTCAAAAATTCCGTTGGACATTCACCTCAGGAATTTCTCATGAATTATCGTATGATAAAGGCCACAGAGCTTTTAAAGCTGACCTCCTTATCCATCGCAGATATTGGTTCTGCTGTTGGATACGAAAATCAGCTTCATTTCTCACGCGCCTTTAAAAATATCTACGGAGTAGCTCCGAGGGAGTGGAGGAACGAGCATAAATAAGATCACTATTCATCCTTTACAAATTCATTTACATTGTCAGGGGTCACCTTCTCATACGGCAGATAAACATACTTTTTATCCTCAAACTTTATGTTTTTCATGCTGCCCCCGGTGGCTGCCAGATAGGCAAGCTGAGCCATAGCCCTTGCCTGTCCCTCCTTGTCATTGTAGACTGTTGCCCCAAGCTTCGACTGCTGCACTGCTTCAAGCCCATCGTCTGTGCCGTCCACTCCAAAAAATGCAGGTACATTCGACTCCGTCACACCAAGCTTTTCGTATGCATCTATCGCTCCGAGTGCCATTGCATCGTTGTTTGCAATAACCAGCTCTATGCTGTTTTTATACTGACCTATAAGCTGTGTCATACGGTTCTGCGCCTGAGCACGATTCCAGTTTGCTATCTGACAGCTCAGCTTTTCTATCTGAAGACCGTTATTCTTCATGCTCTCTGTCACACTCTCTGTCCTGACGATGGCATCCTGATGTCCCATCTCTCCCTCCAGGATGACGTACTGTATCCTGCCATCACCGTTTTTATCCACACCCGGATTATTCTTTATATAATCGGCGATGAGTTCCCCCTGCATCTGACCTGACTGCTTTGCCTTGGCCCCGACATAGTACAGCTTATCCCAGCGATTTAAATCCTCATCAACCGGCTCCCTGTTAAAGAAAATAATCGGGATGTCCTTCTCCATTGCAGCATTTATAATATGCGACAGATCTGTTCTGTCTGCCAGATTAATACACAGCACATTGCAGCCGTCCTCTATCATCTCCTGCACCTGGTCATCCTGTGCACGCTGTGAGCCTGCAGCATCCATGATTGTCATGCTGATATCGTATTTGTCTGTATCAAGACTTGCGCACTCCTTTTTGAAAGTTTCTATCAGCTCCCCGATAAATGTATCCTTCTGGTCATAGCAGGTCACGCCTATATATATCTGTTTTTTCTCGTCAACTCTTGTGCTGCTGCACGAGACAAATGACAATATCAGTGCAAAACACAGTATCATCATGGTATTTCTTATTCTGCTTCTCATTTATTGTTCCCCCACTACTGGCTGATTGCATACAAAAGCTTCTTGTTTTCTTCATCAAACAGATTTTTTCTGGTAAGAAGCTGGTAAGATACCGGCTTTTCCTCTACTGAATATTTTCTACTGCCACGCAGCATATCGACCAGTCCTACAACACTTTTGTATCCGGCAGCAAATTCATCAGGTGTGATAAGAGCCTCTGTCCAGCCCGAATCGAGATAATATATGGCTTCTGTTGAGTTTCCTATCCCATATACCAATGCACCCTGCAGATTATTATCAGAGGCTTCCTTTGCCGCATCAACCACACTTGCATCATCTATTGCAAGAACTATGTCAACCTTTCTCTGTGACTGCAGATTTATTTTCTCCCCGGTATCCGAAACACCTGATACAATCCACATCACAACACAGCCGCTCTCCGCGAGAGTATCCTTTATGCCATCAATGCGTTTTTTACAGGCATCGGATTCAGTGTTTTCACAATAGATTCCTATTTTTTTACCTGAAAGTGTTCCGTTGTTGTCAGCAAGAAGCTTTTGTGCCAGTTTGGCACCCATGCTGTACTGGTCAAACTCCACTGTATTTAACGACTTAAAGCTCTCGCTTCCCGCCTGGTCTCCGACAACCATTATCGGTGTCTTTTTATTTATCCGGATAAGTGTATTAAGGCTTTTTTCTTCTGTCATTTTTTCTGCTGTCGGCTTGAAAACGACCGCATCAGCTTTTTTGTTTATCTCCTGCTTTATGACATCAATTTCATCTGACATATTGTTCAGATTTTCCTTACTTATCATAACTACATCCACACCATACTCAGAAGCCGCCATTTTCATGCCATATTTAAACGCAGCACTGTGGCTTTCATCCACATCAGCCATCACAACTGCAATACGCTCCGGTTTCTCATTAAGCTTATTGTATGCGATAAAACCTATTCCTATCACAAGTAGTACTCCCAGCAGCAGCTCTGTTATGATGAAGTTTCTCTTATTCTTGCTCATATTTGTCCATTTATTTTTCACTGTCACACTCACACCTCCCATACAGCAAGGCAATTGTACTTGCTTCATGCTATATGATGCTCCTCAAATTGAAGTCTGTTTTCCTCTGAATAGACAATTGCCGGGATTTTGATTGTCACAACAGTTCCCTCATCAAGCTCACTTTCTATATGCAGACCATAGCGCTCTCCAAACAGTATCTTTATCCTGTTATTTACATTGACAAGCCCTACTCCCGAGCCCTTCTTGTGAACCCTGTCCGTATTTGTCAGCAAAAGCGGAATTTCATTCTCCGGAATGCCCATTCCGTTGTCTGATACCGTTATGATGATATCCTCTCCCACTTTTTGGCCTCCGACTACTATCTCTCCGAAATCGTCCAGCTCTCTGATTCCGTAATTTAGTGCGTTTTCCAAAATCGGCTGAAGCACCAGCTTCACCGCACAGTAGTCCATTATTTCCTCGTCTACCTCAAAGCTCACCTCAAATTTGTTCTTATAGCGCACCTTCTGAATATTCATGTAGCTTTTTGCGTGCAAAAGCTCATCGCGTACAGGTATTATGGTATGTCCCTTCGACAGACTGATACGGAAAAGCTTTGCAAGCTGCGTAATCATAAACGAGGCCTCCTCGTTTTTACCTCCTTCAATCATCCATGTGATGGAGTCAAGAGTATTATACAAAAAGTGCGGATTAATCTGGCTTTGAAGCACATCAAGCTCGCTCTTTCGTCTCTCGTTCTGCTCCCATACGATCTTTTTCATGAGCTCATTGTTCTGCTTATATGAATTGCGTATAGAGTATCCCAGATGCCGTATCTCTGAGGAACCACCTACATAAATATCTGCTTCATTGCCATTTTCATACCTTTTCACAGAATCATCCAGCTTCATTATCGGCTTTGAAATACGTATAGCTATCACTCTGTTTATCCACACAAACATCATAGCCATAATAATCATTATAACAAAAACAAACTGCTTCACATCCGCCATCTTATTGGTAAAGATGGAGTATGGCATCACACATACAAGCTTCCAGCCTGTGTAGCTGATTGTATCTACCATAATCTTACGATGCACTCCATTCAGATAATCATCATATATACTGTTTTGCGACTTTGCCGCAACCTCGCTGTTTTCCGGAACATCTCCATCAAACTGTATCTGATGCGGATGGTAAATAATATTGCCCTTTGCATCACACAGATAATAATACTGTCCTTTTCCCGATGTATTTATCCTCTCAAGCATCCTTGATACACTCGAATAATCCATGTCCACAAGCATCACACCCATCTGTGATTCTGAACCGGAGGTCAGCTCCACGGCACGGCTTGATGATATGACCAGATGATATCTCATGGAACCATCGTCAAACAGATTCTGTACATGAGGTGTTGAAAAATGTATATTTTCCATGCGCTCCATAGCTTCTATGAACCAGTCCTGTTTTGTCACATTCGGGTCCTCCTTCTGGGACACAACAGGCTCTGCAGCTATAAGGCTTCCATACTGATTATACAAGGCAATACTGCGCAGATATTCCTTGTTTGACTCATAGAGCAGGCTCATGCCATCGTGTATGCTGTCAGACTGCTTTAAAATATCATTCTCCTTTATTACATTATAATACGCCGCATCCGAAACCTGCCTCATATTGACCAGATAGCTTTCCACACTGTCTATTGTCTGGTCCACCCTTCACTATTGTTTTTCACAATATATGAAAG
>ENA-OPFG01001133-OPFG01001133.1-human-gut-metagenome-genome-assembly--contig:-NODE-1133-length-14342-cov-3.786379_pt1 | contig 14342 bp, 10 predicted proteins | sample MGYA00241304_ERZ501542 | MGnify/ENA primary metagenome ERZ501542 (study PRJEB25962, sample SAMEA2042427) | human gut metagenome | biome: human gut; feature: human-associated habitat; material: faeces...
CTTGCGGTTCTACCGGTTCTGCGGTCACCACCCTCTTCCATTACGGTAGCCCGGCAGTACTGTCTGATCTTCGCCGAGGTACTCTCAGAAATGGTCTGCCGTAACACTCTGGGCTCAATGTTTTGTACCGTAGCTCCACTGGAATTGGTGATCTTATCCACCATATGAGGCTCATAATAGTAACCGCCGTTGATCAGGGAACAGAATCCCGTGATCATCTGGATCATTGTTACATTAAAGTTCTGTCCGAAACTGTTGGTAGCCAGATCGGCACTGCCCATCTGATCCACCGGGAACAGGAGGCTTGCCGTTCTCGCTTCTCCTGCCAGATCCACGTTAGTCTTTAATCCAAAGTTAAAGGTTTGCTGAAATTTGGCAAACTCTTCTTTTCCCAAAGTAGCTGCAATCTTCATCAGCGCCACGTTGCAAGACCAGGCAATGGAATCCTGTACGGATACATCTCCTTCACCGCCGGAACGATAGCTGTGACACTTGATCGTATGTCCGCCGACTTCCAGAGATCCGTTACACTGATAGTGCTCGTTGCCGGTGATAGCACCGCTCTCCAGTGCTGCCGCCACAGTAAACGGTTTTGCTGTGGAACCCGGCTCGTAAGTAGTGGAGATACAATAGTTCTTCCACAGGTAATTCAGGTTGTCCAGCAATTCGTCATCCGTTAAGGCATCAATGTCTTCCTGCGTAAAATAGGTATCTGTCTTGGTCAGAACATCATAACCGTTGGCATTGGTCACCATCTCGATCTTACGGGATCCCAAAAGGGCGTCCGTATTTCTGGTGTCGTTCAGGTCATAGGTCGGATAGCTGGCCATGGCCAGAATGTTGCCGGTATTTACCTCCATAATAATGCAGCCCACATTTTCCGCACCGTTACCGGGATGTACCGCATCCTTATGCTCATCGTTGAATTGTTTCAGATATTTTTCCACGATACCCTGGATATTGGCATCAATGGTACTGTGTATCGTATTGCCGTCCACGGCCGGTTTGATGGTCCGCTCCAGGTTGGCATCATCATTCAGATATCCATACTCTCTTCCGGTGGTTCCGTTCAGCACATCATTGTAATACTCTTCCAGTCCGTACTGTCCTTCGTTGTCCGATCTGGAGAATCCGATCACGTCCGCCGCCAGGGAACCATTGGGATAGACTCTCTTGTATTCTTCCTGGAACCAGACGCCCTTGATCTTGCTGTCCTCCAGTGCTGCCGCCTGAAAACCGCTGATCTGATCATAGGTCAGCCTTCTGAGAGGGACATACCAGGAAGAATCCGGATGACTGATCACATACTGTCTCACTGCCGTCATATCCAGATCCGGGAAATTTGCGGACAGCGCCTCCATCGTCGGTTCCAGATAAGTCTCACGGCTTAACATTACATAGGAATCAATGACCAGATTATATACTTTCTCGCTGACTGCCAGTTTCGTTCCTTTGGCATCCACGATATCCCCGCGGCGAAATGGCAATGTCACGGAATCATATTTCTGCTGCGACAAAACCTGTTTTTCGTAAGTCGCTCCATCCGCTTTCACGATCCAGGACAGTCGGACAGACAGCAGAATAAATGCCAGTATGATCAGGGCATACAGGCATAAAAGTTTTTTCTGCATCTTTATGGAAAATTTCTTGGGCTTCTGTTCCTTCACGCTTTCTGCCTCCCAGACTTAGTTCTGGCTGGTATCCGCCTGACGCATATAGTCGTTGCTGCTGCTTGCGTAGGTAATCACCTGTCCCTCGGTGGCATAGGTCATTCCCAGCTCGCCGATGGCAATTCTCTTGATCTCTTCCAGGTTAATATTACTGGTGATCCGGCTGTACTCTTCATCATTTGACAGCTTCAGAGAGTTTAGCTCACTCTCCATTCTGGACACCTCTGTGATCTTGGTGGTCAGTTCTGACTGCATCTGGATATAATTTACCAGAAAAGCAGCGCAGGCGATCAGGGCTCCCATCAGAAAAGTGACGTAGCCGATGCTCATATGTCTTGCTTTTTCTCTGTTTTTTCTTGTCTCATGAGACAGTTGTCTCCGGGGCTCCTCCATCTGCCTGCGGATCTGTAAGTCTCTTGCTGTATTATCATATATGTATGGGGTATTACTTCTTCTCTGTGCCATACTTTATTCCCACTTTCACTGATGAAATATTTAAAATTCTTTATTTCTTTTCAAACACGCGTAACTTCGCGCTCTTGGATCTGCTGTTTACTTCCAGTTCTTCCACACTGGGAAGAATGGGTTTTCTGGTGATCACCTTTCCCTTGGAGACCTTACCACATACGCACACCGGAAATTCCGGCGGACAGGTGCAGGGATTCTCATTCCTGCGGAATGCGTTCTTCACGATCCGGTCCTCCAGAGAATGGAAGGTAATAATGCAGAACCTTCCGCCGGGATTCAGCAGATCGATCAGCTCGTCCAGCGCCTTTTTCAGTACTTCCAGTTCCTGATTACATTCGATACGGATTGCCTGGAAAGTCTGCTTCGAAGGATGTCCGTTCTGTCGCATCTTTGCCGGGACTGCGGCTTTGATGATCTCATTTAATTCAAAGGTGGTCTCAATGGGCTTGTCTGCCCTGTTTTTCACAATGTGTTTCGCTATATTCTTGGCAAAAGGATCTTCACCGTAATCCCGGATGATGTGATACAGTTCCATCTCGGAATAATTGTTGACGATATCTCTCGCTGTCAGGGTCTGCCTGCGATCCATCCGCATGTCAAGAGGGGCATCAAACCGATAGGAAAATCCTCGGTCTTCGGTATCCAGCTGATAGGAAGATACTCCCAGATCCAGCACGATTCCGTCCACGCCGGTGACACCATATTCTCTGAGGGCCTCCACTGCATTCACATAATTGTTGCGGATCACGGTCACTTTATCTCCAAACGGCTGCAATCTTGCGGATGCTGCCGCGATTGCTGCATCATCCTGATCAATACCGTAGAAATGTCCGTTTTTCAGGCGGCTGCATACTTCGTAGGCATGTCCTCCTCCACCTAAAGTTCCGTCCACATAGATGCCGTCCGGGTTAATATTCAGTTGTTCAATGGTCTCATGCAGCATCACAGAATAATGATTGAATTCCACGACGGTCATCCTTTCTCGGTCACGTTTTTCACCCGTTAAATGGTCAGTCCCAGTCCTTCCATGGCGCTGGTGATCTCATCCATATCGGTATCGGAGTTCATATTCTCCCATTTATCCTTGCTCCAGATCTCCACACGGCTGCCGACGCCGACCAGTACCACGTCCTTTTCCAGTCCAGCGAACTCTCTGAGTGCTGCCGGCAACAGGATTCTTCCCTGCTTGTCCACTTCTACCGTAGCTGCACCGGCCAGGAAGAAACGGGCAAATTGTCTTGCTTCTTTATTGATCAGAGGTAATGAGGTCAGCTTCTGTTCAAAAGCGTTCCAGTCATCGTTGGCATACACAAATAAGCAGCCATCCATTCCCTTGGAAATCACAAATTCCTCTCCTAAGACTTCTCGGAATTTCGCCGGAATGATCAACCTGCCTTTCGTATCTAACGTATGGTTGTACTCGCTCATAAACATCGCACTCACCACCATTCATCCAAAAGGGGACTGCCACGAAAAGGAGGTCATTTTTCTAAAAATCTACCACTTTGTGGCACTTACCTCCACTTTCTCCCACTTTTATTATGATTTTATACTAAAATAGGGTATTTTACAAGAGAAATCAAGTAGCTTTTTTCGACAGCACCACGCAAAAAAACGCCTTGTCGTACGACAAAGGCGCTTTTTGCTACAATATCTGGTATAAAAATAAGAGCAAACACAATATCTATGTATTTGCTCCTGTTTCGATATTCTTAATAAATTTTTAAAAATTTTTAATATTTTTCCACTTTCGGCTGTTTTTCCAGGCGGATACGTACCACAACGTCCGTCACCACTGCGAAGATCACCATGCACAAGGATAATACCTGTGATACGGCGAGGGTCGTTCCGGGGATAAACAGGGTATCTGTCCGGATACCTTCGATCCAGAATCTGCCAAGACCATAGCCTCCGAAGTACAGCAGACAGATCTCACCCTCGAACTTTTTGTGCTTGCGGTACACCAGCATAAGGATCAGGATCACCAGATTCCACAGGCTCTCGTAGAGGAAAGTGGGATGTACCTGAATGTAATTGGTCCCATCGATAATGTGAGCTGCTACATTCTCAGAAATATCCCGGCTGCGCACAGCTTCGATAGGAAGCCGCATGGCCAGAAAACTGTCCGTATATTCCCCGAATACTTCACGGTTCATAAAGTTACCCCAGCGGCCGATGATCTGTCCCAGGATCAACCCCGGCACACACAGATCTCCCAGCCGGAACGGGTTGATCTTCTTGATCCTGCAATAAATGAGCAGTGTCAGGAATGCTCCGATCACACCGCCGTAGATCGCCATACCGCCGTTACGGGTATTAAAGATGCTTAACAGATTGTCCTTGTAATAGTCCCAGGCAAAGACCACGTAATAGATTCTGGCTCCGATCACGGAAAAGATCACGGCATAAATGGCGAAATCCCAGATCGTATCCGGATTTTCTCCTGTCACCTTTGCCTGATGCACCGCCATCAGAATGCCTGCCAGTACCCCGATTCCGATGATCAGGCCGTAAAAGGCGATTTCGAAACCGAATACGGAAAAGCTTCTGGGAACATTCTCCAGGTAAATGCCTAAATGGGGAAATGCAATATCTCCTGCATTCATCATAATATTTATTTCCTTTCTTGGTACTATCCGGCTTCTGCGCGCTTCGCGCTCCCGAATCCGGCACATACATTCGCATTCCGGGCTGTCGCCCTACTTGCTCATGGCTCCATACTATCCGGCTTCTCCGCGCTTTGCGCTCCCGAATCCGGCACATACATTCGCCTTCCGGGCTGTCGCCCTACTTGCTCATGTATGTTTGATCCGCTAATAGACAGATTACTCTGCCTGCAAGCAGTCTCGTAATCTGTCTATTGCGGATCTTAGTATTACACGTTGAAGCGGAACAGGATCACATCGCCGTCCTGCACTACATAATCCTTGCCTTCCATGCCGACCAGACCCTTTTCACGGGCAGCGGCCAGAGAGCCCTGCTCCAGCAGATCCTTGTAGTTTACTACTTCTGCCTTGATGAAGCCTCTCTCGAAATCGGAGTGGATCTTGCCGGCTGCCTGAGGTGCCTTGGTGCCAATCTTGATGGTCCATGCTCTGGTCTCATCCTCTCCTGCAGTCAGGAAGCTCATCAGACCTAAGATATGATAACTTGCCTTAATCAGTTTCTCCAGACCGGATTCCTTTAATCCCAGGTCGTCTAAAAACATTGCCTTCTCATCATCATCCAGCTCGGAGATCTCTTCCTCGATCTGTGCACAGATCACGAATACCTCACTGTGTTCACCGGCTGCGAACTCTCTTACTTTTGCCACCATCTCATTGGATGCGCCCTCATCTGCCAGATCATCCTCGGCTACATTGGCTGCATAGATCACAGGCTTATAAGTCAACAGATTGTATTCCTTTAACAGAGCCAGTTCATCCTCATCGGTAACATCCAGGCTCTTTGCCATCTTACCGCTCTCCAGATGCTCCTTGATACGCTCAAGCAGTGCCAGCTCCTTGGCATAGGTCTTGTCCATTCTGGCTGCCTTGACTACCTTGGACAGTCTTCTCTCCAGTACTTCCAGATCTGCGAAGATCAACTCTAAGTTAATGGTCTCGATATCCCGCAAAGGATTGACACTACCGTCCACATGGATGACATTGGGATCCTCGAAGCATCTTACCACATGGACAATGGCATCCACCTCACGGATATTGCTTAAGAACTGGTTTCCCAGTCCCTCACCCTTTGAAGCACCCTTTACCAAGCCTGCGATATCTACGAATTCAATCACAGCAGGGGTCACTTTCTTGGAATGATACATCTCTCCCAGCGCTTTTAATCTGTCATCCGGAACTGTTACCACGCCCACATTGGGGTCGATGGTACAGAAAGGATAGTTAGCGGATTCCGCTCCCGCCTTGGTCAGGGAATTGAAAAGTGTACTCTTTCCCACGTTGGGAAGACCTACGATACCCAGCTTCATGATTTATTTACCGTTCAGACCTAACGACAGGGTCTGCCTTTCTTGTATTTTCTATTCTTTATTTCACTCATAAGTCCATCCGTCTCCGTGCAGAGACAAACGAATCCGAAATAGTATTATAGCATACCTCACACTCTTTGCAAAGTCCCTACTGTTCAAAGTAAGTATTGATTCCGGTGAGAAGCCCTGTGGCTAATTGTTCCAATATCACATCGCTGTGGTCCGAATACGCATTTCCCAGTTCCATATCCACAGAAGGGATCGTGCTGTAGGATGTCTGGGTCAGGTCAATACCCATATGTCCTTTCCCATAAATTGTGGCTCCCTGCTCCCGCAGTCCTTCCACCAGATCCGTTCCCAGGGTATCGTGCTGCTGCCAGTGCGATGCCACCGGCTCCATGTTTTTCAGTGCTTCCGGCACCGAGATGTAGAAGCATCCCTTGTCGTAATTTTTGCCGTCACCGCTGTCCCAGTGCAGCGCAATATGGCAGTCCGCAACATTGTTGCAGATCACAGTCCGCGCCACATTGTCTAACTGCACATCCTCACTGTCCCGTAGCATCAGCACATCATAACCGGAGGATAACAGCTTATCCCGCAGGATCTGTGCCATACGTAATGTCACCTCCCGCTCCGGTGTGCCGTCCTGAAACGTCATGCCTCCGGAAACTGCTGCAGCTTCCATTGCTCCCGCCGCCGTACTGCCTCCGGTGACTTTCGCCGAGCCGTCCGGATGACACAGAGTCTTTACTTTACTCCCTCCCACAGTACCATGTCCTGCATTGACACCGATGACGATACCTTTTCGTCCAGATTCCTCCGGTGCCCGGTAGAGTACTGCGGCTCCGGTATTTATTTTAGAATGATCTGCATATTCCCATGTGGAATCCAGGGTGATCTGCTGCAAGTTGGTGTATTCCACCGGTTGCATCTGTGGTGTGACATTTGCCGTTCCCTGTGGTGCCACACTCTCCGAAACCATAGCTTCTATAATTTCTGCATTCTCTATGGTTTCTGTGCTTTCCATGGTTTCTATGCTCTCCACGGTTTCTGTGCTCTCCACGGTTTCTGTGCTCTTCACGCTTTCCGTACTCCCGGTATTTTCCTGTGTTCCACAGGCAGTCAGGGTAAGCGCCAGCACCATAATGGTTACTCTCACCGCCACCCTGTATTGTTTTCTGTGAAGCATTTGTCTTTTTCTCCTCCGATATGAAAAGAACCACAGCTGTGAACTTACAGCTATGGTTCTTCTGTTCTCTCTTCCTTATTCCGCTCATTTCGGAACACATCCTCTGATTAGCCGCGCAGTTTGAAATGCTCTAACAGTTCGTTCAGAGTAGTAGCAGATGCGGAAAGCTCCTCGCTGGTAGCGGAAGTCTCTTCAGCTGCTGCAGAGTTAGACTGGATAACATCATTGATGTCTCCCACACCCTTTTTGATATTTTTAACGGAAACCGCCTGTTTGTCAGACGCAGTACGGATATTGGCAACCTCCTGGATGATCTGATCCAGCTCAGCCATAACCTCCTGCATAGCATCATTGGTCTCCTTGGTGACCTTATTACCCACCTCTACCTCGTTCAAGGACTCTTCGATCAGCTTCTTGGACTCTACTGCGGAATTAGCACTCTCTTCTGCCAGCTGTCTGATCTGATCTGCCACGACTGCAAAGCCTCTTCCTGCCTCTCCGGCACGGGCTGCCTCGATGGAAGCATTTAAGGACAACAGATTGGTCTGGGATGCGATATTCTCAATATCCGCGATGATCTTTTCAATGTTCTGGGTCGTTGCGTTGATCTTCTTCATGGCATCTACCAGCTCATCCATCTTCTTCTGGCTGTTGGCTGCCTCGATACCTACCTTTTTCGCCTTGTCATGTACAATGTCGGTAGACTTGGTATTCTCCAGTACCTGACTGGTTACTTCGTCTACGGTAGCCACCAGTTCTTCTACGGATGCTGCCTGATGGGTAGCGCCCTCCGCTATATCCTGTGCACTGACTGCCAGCTGATTGCTGCCCGCAGATACCTGCTCGGAGGAATCCTGAATACCGTGCATGGTCTCGCTGACCTTATTTACCATTTCATCCAGCTCATCTAAAACATCTCGGAGCTGTCCGACATATGCTTCCGGGCAGCTGCTGTGAACATCAAAATTACCATCGGAAAATTGCTCTACGATAGTCTGCAGATCTGATACAACCTTTTTCAAAATAGCTGCGGCGGTCTCAAAGCTGTCGGAAAGTCTGCCCAGCTCATCCTCAGATTCATAAGGTACGCCGATCTCAAAATCACCGGATGCGATCTTCTCAGACGCTGCTACCAGGTTCGTGATCGGATCTACCAGCATTTTGGCAAGCATTTTCGACATAGATGCATTAAATATGATAGCTAAAACAAGTAAAACCACAACAACTATACTTCCTATATAGCCTTTTGACCGTATCAATTCCACCACTGCCACCAGTGCAAGCACCACATATAAAATATCCATGATGCGGAACGCAAAAGACAGCTTATTTTTAATTGGTTTGTCTCTTAGTATTTCTTCGAGTTTTTTCATTTGTTTCTGCTCCTTCCGTGAATTAACCTTCCTGTATTTTATTTTAATTTTCCTTATCTGTTTCGTCAAGATGAAGCTTCTTAAAATTATGTAAAAATCAAGTATGGGAAGCCCTGCTCATCTCCAGTAATTTATCTCTCATTTCATTCTCAATGCGCTGTAAATCTTCCTCAGCGCTCTGTCTTCTCGCACGTCCCTCTTCCTGGATCTTCATGACCTCATCCAATGTCGTCATCAGTGTCTGATTGGTACTCTTAAGTGTCTCTATATCCACAATTCCCCGCTCGGATTCCTTCGCTGTCTCCACAGAAGCCACCTTCAGTGCTTCCGCGTTCTTCTTCAACAGTTCATTGGTCATATCCGATACGGCACGCTGTGCCTTGGCGGCATCGGTAGCATGATCCAGACCGATGGCAATGACCATCTGACTCTTCCACAGAGGGATCGTATTCACTAACGTCGACTGGATCTTCTCGGACATGGCGATGTCATTAGACTGGATCAGACGAATCTGGGGTGCCATCTGCAGGGAAATGGCTCTGGTCAGCTCCAGATCATAGATCTTCTTCTCAAACCGCTCACACATTGCCGCGAAATCTTTCGCTGCCTGTGTGTCCTCCGGAAGTCCACTCTTCTGTGCCTTCTCTAAAAGCTCCGGAAGCTCCACACTTTTTGCCTGCGCCAGCTTCTTTTTACCTGCCAGGATGTACATGGACAGTTCCTTGAAGTAATTCAGGTTCAGCTGGTACAGCTTGTCCAACACAGCCACATCCTTTAACAGCACTACCTGATGACTCTCCATGGCATCACAGATCTTTGTGATATTGACTTCCGCCTTATCGTACTTTGCTTTCAGATTGCTCAGCTTGTCTCCGCTTTTTTTGAACAGTCCGAAAAATCCCTTATATTCCTCGGTGTCGAAATCCTTTAACTGTGCCACCACGTCGGTTAACAGATTTCCAACTTCTCCCATATCCTTGGTCCGGACATTACTAAGCGCCGTCTCTGAGAAATCAGCGATCTTCTTCTGGCTTCCGGCTCCGTACTGTAACACCGCCTGGGTATTGGTCAGGTCGATCTGTGCTGCAAAATCATCCACCTGTTTCTGTTCTTCCGGTGTCAGTTCCATCTCGGGAACCGCCTGCTCTTCCACCAACTCCTCCGGCTTCTTCTCCACGATCTCTGCCTTTGCCTCCGCAAAAGGATCCAGTGTAAGAGTCGGTGCTTCTTTTGTTGCTGCGTCTAAATCCATATTCATATTGATACCCCCATTTTTTACTATTACATCATTTAAATTTTACTGTTTTCCCATTACAAAATCGGATTCCGTCAGACCTTCCTTTGCCAGCATGGCCTGTAATACCTGCGCATCCGCCGATGCGTCAAAGGCGGCATCCTGAAACAGATTGTTTAACAATGTCACAAATGCCTGATTGATCATGTCCAGTGTCTTCCCGATCTCTTTCTTGGCCTCGAGAATTTCCTCTCCCGGACTGCTGACCTCGTCAAATTCCGCATACTGCTCCACCAGTTTTAAAGTAGTGGGCAGATAATAATCCATTAATTTATGCATTCTGTGCATCTGCTCCGGGTGCTCCTGCACTCTGTCGAAGATCTCCTTCAACAGATTCTCCAGGCGGTACAGCTTCTCGGAGATTGCCTCCTCTTCGATCCGGTCGTTCAGATCCCGCAGATGTCTGATGCATTCCATCCCCTCTGCCACCATACTGTGGAGTTCCTGCTCTCTCTCCGTCTGTGCAGCGTCCTGTGTTGTTCCTTTGTCCGGCATCTGTTTTGCCTGCTCCTCTGATTTTTTCTGTTCCAGATAAGCCTTTTCTGTCTCCAGATATTGATGATAGATCACATCATTTAACATAAAACAGGTCTCTTTGTCATCCAGATGCCCCTCAGGGAACATTCCGGCTTTTAACATTTTGCGCAGATCCTTTTTTACATAGCGGACGCTTTCGCCGGTATAACGCGCCATCTCCGTGATCACACCGTACATCTTGGTACCGCACAGTTCCAGATATTTCTCCGCACGCTGTAATCTTCTGCGCTGTCCGTTGCCATAGAAGATCATCTCCAAAAACACCAAAGAAAGTACTCCCGGAAGGATCGCCGCACTTAACCTTGCTACACTAAGAGTGGCCAGAAGAAGCTGTACCAAAAGTCCCAGCCCGGAAAAGCCTAGTCCGATGCCACCGAACACGGTACACAGCGTTCCGGACACGCTTCCTTTTTTCTCCATTTTTACCAAAGAAGTCATCTCCAAAGCCGTAGTCTTTCTGGGTGTCCAGACACCGGCCTGATTTCCAGAACGGTTCTGCGCCTGTGCCTTACGCTGTTCTTCCCATTGTTTTTCCCGTTCTTTTCGCTGTCTGTGCCACTCCTCGTTCTGTCTGCGGTGTTCCTCCCGCTGTCTTTCCCGTTCTTCGCGCTCCGCCTGGATCTGCTCTTCGGACTTCTCTTCTTCCCGCTTTTTATCCTGCCAGCTGCGCTGGGAATTCCAGACCCTTTTCTCCGCGGCTTCCCTGGACAGATTCGCCTGAAAATCCGCTTCCCGCAGAGCATCGTTGACTGTATCGCTCACTAACGTATTCAGTGCCCCGAAATCTCCGGTCTTCATGGCTTCGGCGATGGTTTCTTTAAATTTTTCCCCAAGATGATTCTGCACTTCACTCATAATTAATATTTTCTCTGACTTTTCAGTTCCTCATAGAGCAGACAATAATTCTCGTAACGTGTCCGCGAGATCTCCCCTTCCGCCACGGCATCTTTCACGCCGCAGACCGGTTCTGAGATATGAGAACATCCTCCGAATCTGCAATATTTTTCAAACGGAACAAATTCGGGATAATATCCCGCCAGCTGCTCTTTTTCCAGTCCAAACAGTCCCAGGGAGCTGAACCCGGGAGTATCCAGAATGTAAGTATCCGGTGCAATGGAGATCAGTTCGGAATGCCTGGTGGTATGTTTTCCACGTTCGATCTTCTCACTGATGGAACCGGTCTCCATCACGATCCCCGACTGTAAACAGTTGACCAGCGAAGACTTGCCGACACCGCTGGGTCCCGCCACCGTGGTGGTCTTGCCCCGAAGCAGGTCTTTTAATCTGTCGATGCCTTCCTTTTCCCTGGCACTGACAGTAATGGTCTGAAATCCCGCCTGTTCATAGATGGAACGATAATCCTCTTTTTTCCCCTCTGCATCAATGTCCTGCTTGTTAAAACAGATGATGCAGGGAATGTCCTGTTGCTGCATCATGATCAGAAAACGATCCAGTAGATTAAAATTGGGCTGTGGCTTACAGATGGCAAAAATCACCAGCGCCTGATCCACATTGGCAACCGCCGGACGGATCAGTTCGCTGTGCCTGGGAAGCAGTTCTGTGATATTTCCCTTTTTCTGTGCTTCATCTATGACTTCCATCTCCACATCGTCCCCGACCAATGGTTTCCTGTGGTCCTTACGGAAGACACCTTTTGCCTTGCATTCATAGATTCCGTCCGTACTATGCAGTGCATCCCCCGCATGGACGTAATAGAAGCCGGCAATTCCTTTTATAATCTTGCCCTTCATAGTTCCTGCCTTTGCATTATTCCTTCACGAATTCCACTCTTCGGGTAAAGGACTGGTTCTCCGTGGTGCCGGGAACATTAATGGTATTGCCATCTGTATCCGTTGTAGTGGTTCCCTCCGTTGTCACCTGATAGGTCATGGTAAGCGTACCACCGGAGGAGGCGATGCCGTTGATATTGGTTGCTACCGGGAAGGTGGTAACCTTCGTATCCATCAGCACAGTGCCGTCATCCGCCACCAGGGTGATACCGACTTCCATTCCCGATACATACTTGGGTGCCTCGGAAGTCGTCGGTGCCGCAATGCTGACATTGCACTTATAAGTCACCTTCTGTGCGCCCTGGCTCACCTTAATATCAATGGAGGTTCCCTGATCCACATAGGAACCATGGGAATAGCTCTGATAGCAGATCTTGCCCTCTCCCACTTCATCGCTGTAAATATGGGTCACACTGCCTACTGTCAGTCCGGCCTCGATTGCTTCCACCGTACCATCCTGCTCTGACAGTCCGATCAGGTTCGGCACGCGGATCTTCGTATCTTCCTTTCCCAGGCTTACGGTAACGGTGATCACACTGCCTTTCGGCGCCTTATTTCCATCTGCGGGAGTCTGGGCGATCACGCGTCCTGCTTCTATGGTGTCGGAATAATCCTCTGTCTTATTGACCAAAAAGCCCTTGCTTACCAGCTGTGTATTCGCCTCGTCAAAAGTAAGTCCCACCACATTCGGAACTTCTACGCCCTGGGTTCCGGCGCTTGCCGTAAGTGTTACCTTGCTGCCCTTGTCAATCTGGGCACCCACGCTGACGTCGGTACTAATCACCACACCTTCTGCCACGGAATCAGATTCCTCATATACAACTTCCGTCAGAATTCCCAGTCCGGTCAGTGTATTTCTCGCATCATCCACATTCATGCCCTTCACATCCGGCATGGTGACTTTCTCTGCCTCTTCTTTGGTTTCCTCCGTAGTGATGATCGGACCGGAAGGATTATTGCCTTCGTTCTTTTTCCCGCCGAAGATCTTCACCGCCAGTACGATCAGGATAATACAGATCACCACTCCCGCAACAATTGCCAGAACCGTTGTCACGCGTTCCATCTTGGGATCGTAATCATAATCATCCTCTCCCTCTGCCTCTTCATCATTCTCATACATGGCTTCTGTATCGGAACGTAGGCGCATCGTCTCATCATGATCCTGTTCTTCATACTCCCGGCCACTCTGATACGGAACTTTTCTCTTGATCTGTGCCATATCTTCATCGGAGATCATCCGGGTGCCGCCTTCCATATCCGGATCCTTGTTCACGACAAAGTCCTCCTCCGGATTGATCAGGGACTGCTTCAGGTCTGCAATCAGTTCTGCCATGTTCTGATATCTGCGGTCCGGTGATTTCTGACAACACTTTAATACAATACTTGCAACGCTGGAAGGGATCTCCGGCACGAATTCCTTGGGAGAAGGCATTTCTTCCTGAATATGCTTGATGGCGATCGCTACCGTCGTCTCCCCATTGAAGGGGACTCTTCCCGTAAGCATTTCGAACATGGTGATACCCAGTGAATAGATATCACTCTTCTCATCACTGTAACCGCCTCTGGCCTGTTCCGGAGACGTATAGTGTACACTTCCCATTACATTGGAAGTGATCGTATTGCTGGTCGCTGCCTTGGCAATACCGAAATCCGTGACTTTTACTTTGCCGTCTTTGGAAATAATGATATTCTGCGGTTTGATATCCCGGTGAATAATATGATTATTATGTGCTGCCTCAATGCCCATACTCACCTGGATGGCAATGCTTACTGCTTCCTTGTAAGACAGACGGGCCTTTTTCTCAATGTACTTTTTGAGGGTAATGCCCTCCACCAGTTCCATTACAATATAGTAGATTCCGTTTTCTTCCCCTACATCATAGACATTTACGATATTGGGATGCATCAGTCCTGCTGCCGCCTGGGCCTCAATACGGAATTTGGATACAAAATTAGCATTCTCGCTGAATTCCTGCTTCAATACCTTGATCGCCACATATCGGTTCAACTTATGACATTTTGCTTTATAGACATCTGACATACCGCCG
>ENA-OPFG01001145-OPFG01001145.1-human-gut-metagenome-genome-assembly--contig:-NODE-1145-length-14232-cov-12.412288_pt1 | contig 14232 bp, 8 predicted proteins | sample MGYA00241304_ERZ501542 | MGnify/ENA primary metagenome ERZ501542 (study PRJEB25962, sample SAMEA2042427) | human gut metagenome | biome: human gut; feature: human-associated habitat; material: faeces...
CTGAACTCCTTTCTTCAATTCCTATCCACTCCTTACGCTCACAAAATATCACATCTGTGTACTGTTTCGGTGGCTGTGTGAAATGCTCCGATACAAAAGAATCACAGGGACCATAATGCTTGCCTGCCCAGATATCCAACTCCGGCTCTTCTTTTTCACTCTTTACGCCAAAGAACTGTTTCAATCTATTTTCAATCGTCTTGAATCCTTCCTGCTTTGTTTTCTTTGCTGTGAGATAAAACGTATGATAATTACAGGTAATCTGGCATTTATGACTCTCATAAATATAAGAATCTGCAGTTGCTGTCAGTACCCTGGCACTGATCAGATACAAAATCTTGCGGTTTTGTTCTTTCAGTTTACTAATATCTGCCTTTGCTACTTCCATGGTTGGGATAATCGCATGGTGATCGGATACTTTCTTTGAATTTAATACCTTACTCACGTCCGGTTGATATCCCAGACCTTCGGCATATGGCATTTTTCCAAGTAACATCTGAATCAGAGTTTCTGTGCTTTCTCCCATCTCATCTGTCAGATACTGGCTGTCTGTTCTCGGATAAGTGACCAGCTTCTGCTCATACATCTCCTGCACGGCATCCAGTGTCTGCTGTGCGGTATAACCAAACATTCTGTTTGCTTCCCTCTGCAGGGTTGTCAGATCATAGAGTTTTGGAGGGCGGACCGTTTTCTCTTTCACATCATCCTTTTCCACTTCGCACATCCGCTCTAGGCAGTCCTCAGCCACTTTATCTGCATCTTCTTTTTTCTGAAAATGCTCTGTTACCGCATCCATATCGTCAAACTTGATATGAGCCATATAATATTTCTCTTTGGTAAATTCCTTGATCTTCTGATTTCGATCCACGATCATAGCAAGTATTGGTGTCTGTACTCTTCCAACTTTCAGATTCTGGTTATACAGAACGGAAAAAAGACGGCTCGCATTGATTCCCACCAGCCAGTCTGCCTTTGCCCTGCAAAGTGCTGACTGATAGAGACTGTCATAACACGAACCGTCTTTTAATGACGCAAATCCATCTTTAATTGCCTGTTCTTCCATGGAAGAGATCCAAAGCCGCTTCATCGGCTTTTTGCATCCTGCCTGCTCATACACCAAACGAAAGATTAACTCTCCTTCACGTCCTGCATCAGTAGCACAGATCACCTCATCTACTTGGGAATCTCTCATCAGTTTCTTTAAGATTCCAAACTGCTTCTTTGTACCCTCCAAAATCTTGTGTTTCCAACATTCCGGCACAATCGGCAGATCTTCATATCTCCATTTTTTATATTTTTCATCGTATTCCGATGCATCGCATAATCCAACCAGATGTCCTACGCACCAGGAAACGATATAACCGTTTCCCTCCACGTAGCCATCTTTTCTTGTTCTGGCTCCAAGCACGGAAGCCAGTGCCATCGCAACCGATGGCTTTTCTGCAATCACTAATTTCATTTACTCCTGCTCCTCTTCTTCATCTTCCAGCACATTATCGTCAAAATCTTCATCTCTCAGGATTTCCGGTTCTGTACTTTCTTCCTGCTCATCTGCATCATCTACTTCCCGTTTTTCTGACTCTGAATCTTCGGATTCATCTTCATCCTCTTCCATCTCATCCTCGTCATCATATTCATGCTTTGGTTTATAGACTTTGAAGTAATATCCTCCTGCCGCAGCTCCGACTGCAACCAGTGCAATCAAAAGATACGTTCCAAATGGACTTTTATCTTCAGGCATCTGAATATCATCCTCTACCTTATCTTTCTCGGCTGACTCTGTCGTTTCCGGCTTTTCTTCCTCTGCTTTTTTCTCTGGTTCTGCATAAACCGTATCTACTTCCGGAAGTGTCACCGAATCAGAAAGTGTAAAGTTCATCAGATCTTTTTCACTGACTTCTGTAAGAAAATACACATTATCCTGAGATTTTGAATTGTCAATAATCAGATAGAAAATCTTACCACTCTTAGTTGAAATGGTATAAAACTCTTTTGTGCCTTCCGTAGCTGTTTTGGTAACAGAATCTGCTGTCTCGCCTTCTTTATTAAGCTGTTCCTCAATACCTGTTACTGTCCGATCATCCACGGTTCCTTTTGCATCTGTCGGCTCAGAAGCCTGTGCATCCTGTGGAAGTGGTGAAGTCGTTGTTTTCTCAGTCCCAGTTGCATCTGCACTGGTCGTAGTTGCCATTGCACCATTACTGTCACTGGAAGTTTTCTGTTTCTCTGCCTGCTTCTTTGCCCATTCATAATAAGGATTCTGCAGTACATACTTTTCCGAAGTATTTCCGGCACCGTCTGTTACCGTAATCTCAATCTGTTTTGTAGTAAAATCTTTCTGTGTCAATTGCACTCTCAGCATTCCATCCTTCAAGTCTGTATAAGTGGTGCCATTGACTGTTACTGCAGTAATCCCGGATACTGTATCATTCCCCTGAATCGTCAGCACACCATCTGTCAGGGAAGCAGAGAGTGTCGGCTTTTCCGTGTCATAACACTTAATAGAGCGATTCTGCTCATAGACCTTCCCCTCACCATCTGTCACACGCACGTACACTGTCTGGTTTCCAGTAATCGTGATACTTCCGCTTCCAGTTACATCCTGCCAGCTTCCATCTTTTCCTGCTTTTGCTTCAATTTTTGCTATCGAGAAACCTTCCGGCATATGGCTGGCATCTACCGTAACAGCAATGATTGTTTCTCCCTGTTTCCAGCCATCCGGTTTCTCAATCGTGATTGCAGGTGTGGTATTCTCAGCTGCATAAGCAGTCTGTGTCTGGAGCAAAGGTGTTGTCAGGCAAAGAAATGTCGTTGCTGCAAGCAATCCTTTTTTCACGCTATTTTTAGATTTCTTCTGTTTCATCTTCTCTAAATTCATCATCAGACCTTGTTTCCTCCTTCTGTATTTCTACCCTGCCGGGCAGTTCATTTTTCATTCTCTTTTTGAAAGCTTCCAGCTCTGGAATGCTCATATCCATCGCACGGATAATTTTTACAATTTCCAGATTTTCCGCTTCTGTTTTTGCAATCTCCGCAGCCTTGAATCGCTTTAAGTCTACTTCATATCTGGCTTTGGATGCTTCCATTTTTTCCTTGGCTTTCTCATAATCTGCCGTTGCTTTTTCAAGACTTTTCATCTCTTCTCCTTTCCGGACGGCTGTTACACCGCCCTTTTCTTTACCATCGCCCGAATCCATAAAAATGGCTCTGCCAGTATGGAGAGTTGATGGACGTATACTGAACCGGATGCCCACAATGGATCATCTGACCATTGCCCACATAGATTCCGATATGCGTTACTGGTTCTCCTGCATCGTAGGTTCCTGTAAAGAAGATCAGATCTCCCGGCTGTGCATCTGACTGTGATACAGGTGTACAAATGTTGTACAATCCCTGTGCTGTCAACCTTCCGGTGTTTCTAACCCCAGAATGAACCAGGCAGTAACTTACAAATCCAGAACAGTCAAATCCACTAGGAGAGTATCCGCCCCATACATACGGTGTCCCAAGATATCTCGCTGCTTCATTTAACAAACGCTGTGCTGCCTCACTGGTATATTCATTGCTACCAAAGCCTGCCCCTTCTCCTGTTTCCAAATAAAAGATCGGATTTAACCGCTCTCCATTTTTCAGAAGTTCAATGTGAAGATGGCTTCCTGTAGAATTTCCAGTATTTCCTACAAGACCTATCTCATCACCTTTCGTGACGGATGCTCCTGCAGATACACTCCGGCTGCTTAAGTGTGCATACCGCAGTTCATAACCTTTACTGTCTTTGATTACAACATAATTGCCATAGCTGTCGTTATAAGCAGAAGTTGTAACTGTTCCGGTCAGCCCTGCCATTACTTTTGTCCCTTCCGGTGCTCCGATATCCATACCATTATGAAGCTGATTTGCTCCTGATAGTGGATGAATCCTGTATCCATAATAGCTGGTCACACTGGAATACCAGTTAAAATCAACCGGTGTCGTAAACATCTGTAAATTACCTTTCGTATCGTTATAGGCACTGAACAGTTCTTTCTGGAAGAATCCAAGCCTTTCCTGACAGATAGACATTAGGTTTCCACTGGTCAATGTTACATTCAGCGTGTCCACATCTCTGGTTCTGGTCACTTCTACTTCATTGCTTCCGTTATCATCTGCAAGATAACATTCCCATGTCTGATGTCCATGTGCAGATGCTGCCGCATGACTGTCATAATAGACATCAAATTGTACACCGTATCTTGCGAAAGCTCCGGTATCTTCTACCGTATATTCGACACCATTCATTACCACTTTTGTTCCCATTGGAACAAACGGATTGGAAGCATCTACTGCTAAGGTATGATTGGCAGTTGGATATGCTCCACTGGCAGTCGGTCCTCCGCTCCAAATACCACAACAGATTGGACAGTTACAATATCCACTGGTAACAACCTGTCCCAAAGATTCTCCAACTCTTACTGTTGCTGTCTCCGTTACAGTCTCATTGACTGCTTCAGTAGTCAGATGATATTGCTCTGCAAACAAGGCATCCAGCTCCGGCTTGACCTGTTCAAAGGTAAATTCTTCATACTTTGCTGACAGATAACTGATCAGGATAAACGGATCATGCTCAATAGGTCCGATGTTATATCGGTATTCCTCATGTCCCGGTTCTTCCGATTCCATGTTGTTGATCCGCTCCTGCAGATTAGCTTCCAACTGTGTGTAATACAGTTCCGCTTCCCGGATTGCCTGATCTGATGACAGATAACTGGTTCCGGTATAAGTGATCACATTTTGTAAAAACACTGCAGAGCAAGACGTGACATTCGTTATAAGCAGAAACATCAATCCGATCAGAACTGCTACACTGATATACACCTTCCGGTTTTCTTTAAAGAAGTTGGTGACCTTACCGCCAATCTTCTTAATATAATCAATCGTACCTTTTGTAGCTGTTCCTACTGTCTGTTCACTTCGCTTCGCTTTGGCATAATCCCGTTTGATCTGTTGCTTCTGAATCTGTTTTTTCAGCTTCTTCTGCTCCTGATGGGATGCAGCCTGTGCCTGTTTCTCTTCCTGTCTTTCAAGTCTGCTTCTTTTTCTGGATGCCCACTGTTTCCTGCGTCTGGCACTTCTCTGTTCCAGCCGGTAAACACCTTCGCCGCTTTCTTCTAACTTATGGGCACCTTCTACCGCCGCATTATCGTCTTCATTTTTGCTGATCTCACGGTGCAATGCTACGAAAGTTGCACTTCCTGCTTTCTTGACAACAGAAGTTTTTTCTGTTTTCACAGATTCCCCTTCACCAAACTTCAAACGGGATTTTTTCTTTCCAGGAGATTCTCCTTCATTTGCCTGATAGACCTGTGCTTTCTTGGAATGCTGCTTTGCTTCCTTTTTCTTTCTTGCTTCTTCATAAGAAAACTTTTTGGCTTTTTCTTTCTGTTTCTGATGGCGGAAATTGACTCCATCCGTATCCATCTGGTTCAATTTCTCCATATCTTTGTCATTTTTCACAGAAGCACCAGTTTCCTCATAAGCAAACTTCAAACGTTGTTTTTGTTTAGGCTTTTTGCTGCCACCGGTCTGATTTCTCCGGCTGTCTCCCCTGTTTTCTGATAGATCAGCACGTTTATCTTTCATTCTCCCTAACTGTCCGACTTCGGATTTTTCTGCAAGTCTGGATTCTTTTCCGACTTCAGCACGGATTCTTTTTCTATTTTGCTGTTTACTACTCTGTCCAAAATCCTCACTTTGCTTCTCTGTCCGTATCAGTTCCGGTGCATCTCTGGATTTTTGCACAGAGGGACGAATATTTTTCCCACTCCGTTCAGACTGGCGGGGAGACTTATCCACAAGGTTTTCTTCTTTTTCCCCCTGTCTTCTTCCCATCTGCACATCACTGGCACGGTTACTGACACGAACAGAAGATTTATCTGTCAGGTTTTCTTCCACCAGACCATCCTTGGTCATCTTTTGGACTTTCTTGTCCCTGACTTTCATTCTCTGTTCTGCCACTACTTACTCCTCCTTCTTCGGATACCCTTTCCCTGCCTGTAATAAGCAGAGAAAAGCGATGCCGAAAACAGCACCGCCACTAAAAGTTAATACATATGAAATTGCTCGTAACATTGTTTTCTCCTTTGATTTAACCTGCTTCGGAAGTCTCCTCTAAGCGAGTTGTCATGATTTTATAGAGGGAATTCTTCGGGAATCTGTCTACAAATGGGATAATGACATTTCCATAGAACAAAAGTCCTTCCCCCTCATTACTGTTGGTTACATAGGACAGCTGGGTTGGTGAGATATTCAGCTGCTTTGCCAGAATCTGCCTGTCTCCGGAAGCCTGGTTCAGCATATAAATAAAATCTGAATTTTCAAATATATTCTCTATCTCCCTGGAAGACAATAAATCTTTTATATTCTGGGTGATTCCAGTTGGAATACCACCCCATTTACGAAATCTCTTCCATATCTCCACACTATAAGCTGCGGTCTGCTCTTCCTTCAAAAGAAGATGGAACTCATCCACATAGTATCTGGTGGACTTATGAGCAGAACGGTTCATTGTTACCCTGTTCCAGACCTGATCCTGAATGACAAGCATCCCAATCTTTTTCAACTGCTTACCAAGTTCCTTGATATCAAAACAAACGATACGATTGTTGATATCTACATTTGTGCGATGATTAAATACATTCAGGGAGCCTGTAACATAAATCTCCAATGAAGTTGCAAGACGCTGTGATTCCGGCTCTTCCTGTTTCCGCAACAGATTATATAAATCCTCCAGGATTGGCATCTTCTCCGGCATTGGATCGGCAAGATATTCCTGATATACTAACCGCACACAACGGTCAATGATGGTCTTTTCTACCGGCTCCAGTCCATTCTTTCCTCCAACAATCAACTCACACAAAGACAGAATAAAATCTGCTTTCAGTGACAGTGGATTATCTTCCTCGGAATAATTCAGGTTCAGATCCATTGGATTGATATACTGGTCTGATACCGGTGAAACCTTCACCACCTGCCCATGCAGTGCCTGTACCAATGGAGAATACTCGGCTTCTGGATCGCAGATGATGATATCGTCCTCCGTAATCAAAAAGCAGTTTGTAATCTCTCTCTTTGCTGAGAAGGACTTACCGGAACCTGGTGTACCAAGAATCAGTCCATTCGGGTTCTTCAGACGTTTCCGATCAACCATGATCATGTTGTTGGATAATGCATTCAATCCATAATAAAGAGCTTCCCCTTCCTGAAACAGTTCCTGTGTCGTAAATGGCACGAAGATCGCTGTTGAAGATGTGGTAAGCCCTCTCTGAATTTCAATTCGATTGACTCCCAGCGGAATACAGGACATAAGTGCTGCTTCCTGCTGATAATCCAGCTGTTTTAAAGAACAGTTATATTTCTGTGCGATTCCCTGTACCTGGAAAATATTATTATCCAGCTTCTGACGCTTCTTTGCGGTATTCATTACCAGAACTGTTACAAGGAACATTCGCTCATTTCTGGACTGCAGATCTTCCAGCAGGTTCTTCGCCTCTTCTCCATAAGTCACAAGGTCCGATGGAAGCACATCCATATCATAACCGGAACGTACAGCCCGTTTTTGCTCCTCAATCTTCATCTTATCCAAATCTGAAATCTTACTCTTGATCATTTTGATCGCTGAACTCTGATCAATAGACTGGATATGAATGTTGACATTGATGCTGTCATCCACATCCAGGAAGTCTGCAAGCATCCGGTCTGTCAGCTCCGGTGCAAGAATCTGCAGGTAACTCACACTCCCCATCGTTCTTCCCATCATAAATGTCTGATTCTTGGAAAAGTTAAAGGAAGCCGGTGCAATAAAATCTTTGGTCTTTAATCCGGTTTCCGGCAGCATCTTATACTGGAACTTAAATGGTTCGATCCGATCCTGGTTAAACACATGATACATAATCTCCAGCCTTTCCAGACCATTTAGTGAATGTGCCTGTGCTCCCAGAACCTTAAAGTTGTTTAAGATATCTGTTTCGATTCTTTCAAGCCTTGGTCTTGCCACCTTCAGGCTTTCTGCTTCGATTCCAAAAGTGATATACTTTGTCTTTACCAGACCATTATTTCCTTTGGAAAGCTGATTTTTCAGCATAGTACGGTACTCTTCACGAATGGCATTGAAGTCATCGTTCTGATCTGGAATATCAATGCTTTTCTCAAATTCTGCCACATCCACCTGCTGATTGATAAAGGACAGCTGCACACTGATGGAAGAATCAAAGTAATTTAAGAAATCACAGTAATTTTCAAATATCGTGGTCTTATCCTCATTTAATGCAAGCTGATAGTTGATGTCATAAAACTGAATCGTCTTGGAGAAAAAGGTCTTTGTCACCTGGCAGATACCATCCTGCAGCATCCGAATATACGGAATACTCTGCTGTGCAGTTGTAGGAATGTTTTTCTGTTTCCTGCGGTCCCGTTCCTGCTTCTTCCTACGCTTTTCCTGTTCTCTTTCTTTTCTACTTTTTTTGTTTCTTCTTTCCTGACGGTTTCTTTTTTCCGCCAGGGACAGACGCTCCTGCTGAGCCTCCTGCTTTGTCTTTTTTGCCATCCGGCACACCCTCCTTTTTTACAAGGGTGGAAATCTCCTGATAAAAATTTTCTGTCTTATATGGTCTTACCGCCGGACAGATAAACTTCTGTCGAATGATATTTGCCACCACTTTTTCAAAGGGAAGCCCGTCTTTTTCATACATTGCCATGAAGAAAAACGGAAGCATGATCGTTACCATCAAGATGGCTGCGATACTGGAACCGATTGGTTTTCTCATGAACAGATAAAACGGAATTCCCACTACTGCGGCAAGTGAAAAGAAAATCAACTGCCGTTTTGTCAGATTTAACGCTACTTTTGTTTTGACCTTGGTAAGGTCTTTTGGTACTGGTACATACGCCATGGTATGCGCTCCTTTCCTGCCCGTTAGTGGGCATTAAATATCGATTTGCTAAGGCTTCCGGTCTTGAATAATGAAAATGCAAGAATCACGGTATAAGCCGCTACTGAAAACATTGCTGCATGAAGGTCACTGGATATGGTCATTGCATTTACTAAAACTGCATAAATTCCCACACAGACCATCATGAAGAATCCCTGAAATGCCAGTGCGAACAAGCCTTTTAAATAGTTGTTTCCGATATTGCCCCATTCCTTATTGGTCATAGTGGCAAACGGAATTGGTGCTATGGAAGTGTAAAGGTAAATCTCAATCATCCTGCCATACAAGATTACCGTAATGATAATTGACAGAATGTGCATGGTAACACTGATCAACATCGTTTCCATGGATAGAAGGAACAAATCCCCTAACTCCATATCCTCCAGGGCATCCACAATCCGTGTAATTGCTTCTGTTGCATCCACCGCAGTGTTTCCTGATATCACCCCGGCGGCATTGTTGACCACATGCTGACCAACATCAAAGACCGCCATCGTGATATTGAACGTATTTGTCACCAGATAAATGGCTACATACGCTTTGAAGATCCAGAGGAAAATGTTATAAGTCTCAAATTCATGGAAATTGTTTTTCTGTGTTACCATCGTGATCAATTCATAGCACAGGACAAAGGTGATGATCAGTCCCGCAATGGGGACAATCACCGTTTGGGATATATTCTGAATCAGATTAAAAATCCCTGCATTCCATCCCTGCGGTGTCTGTCCCACCTGCCCGGCTATGGTTCCCACCTGCTCATTGACAGACGTGAACATGTTATCCAAACTTGACTTGATAAGCCCGATCAGGATATCCTTTATCGCTTCCGTAATTCTCTCAATGATGGTGTTCATCTACCACTCCTCTTAAGAGAACAATGTTGCCAGCTGTGGAATCAGGGTAGTTCCCAGCAGCATGATTCCGGCACCGGCCATCAGCTGTTTGATGCCCTGGCTCTTAGCACCGGGATTGTCATTTCCATATCCTTCCAGAAGGTTTACGACACCCCACACGCCAAGACCTGCGCCGATTGCGACTACAAGAGTTTTTAAAGTTGTAATTGCACTGCTAAAAAATGCCATATACATTCACCAAAACTGACTTTTTTCAGGTGTTTACGGGAATGAAAAAAACACCGACTAAAAAGCCGGCGCACCTAATGTCAGTTATTCCTTTCCTCATTATTTTTCGTTCATTCCCATGGTTACTCCGACAGCTCCACCTGAATTACCTCCACCTCTTCTTCGGGTTTCGGTGTGTACTGCGGATTTAACTCTTTTTCTACTTTGTATCGGTTTTTCTCATTTTCATCTGCAAGAAACCGATAATTTTTGTGTTTCGTGATATCATATTTGTCTGAGAAAAATGGTCTGGCACCACGAATCTGCAGGATACATTTTCCTCCATCCATGACTGCAATCTCATCTTCTGTCATCAGCTGTTTGCCTGTTTTCTGGTAATTCAATCCAAAGGACTTCTGATTGCTCCTCGTTTCCGAAGTGTTATACAGATCAATGGTTTCCTTACCCAGAAGTTCGCTCATTTCCTTTAAGGTAGTTTTCTCTTTTCCACCAAGAAATAGTGTAGTATCACAGTTACCCAGAATGGTATCTGCACTATCCTTATACATTGCCTTTAGCTGACTCTGTGACTGCAAAATAATAGAAGCAGAGATTTCCCTGCTTCGGATGGTTGCGATTAGCTTGTCAAACTGAGGAATCTGTCCGATGTTGGCAAACTCATCAGCGATGACACGCACATGCACCGGAAGTCTTCCACCATATACATCATCTGCCTTATCACAAAGCAAATTGAAAAGCTGTGACTGCAGCATCGCAATCACAAAGTTGAAGGTTGTATCTGTATCAGACATAATCAGAAACAAGGCTGTTTTCCTGTCACCGATCTTATCCAGTTCCATTTCATCATAAGACATGATCCCACGAAGCTCTGCGATGTCAAATGGGGCAAGTCTGGCTCCACAGGAAATCAAAATCGATTTTGCAGTTTTGCCGGCGGCCATTTTGTATTTTTTATACTGTCTGACCGCAAAGTGCTGCGGATCTCTTTCTTCCAGTTCCTGGAACATCATATCCACTGGATTCTGGTAAGTTTCATCCTCTTCACGGGTTTCGCTTTCATTCAAAAGATCCAAAAGGGTATTCAGATTTTTTTCCTCTTCATCACCTTCATACCAGATAAAAGCAATCAGTGCTGTGTAGAGCAATTTCTCTGCTTTCACCCAAAAATCTTCGGAAGCTTTTTCCCCTTCACCTTTGGTATTAACAATGATTGTCGTTACCAGCTTCAGGATATCCTTTTCAGACCGTATATAAGCAAATGGATTGTAATGAAGGGACTTGGAAAAATTGATGGTATTCAGAACCTTAATCACATATGGCTCATGTACCACTTTTCCAGATTTATCTTTCATAATATTTCCATTCTTATCTTTCTTAGGTGGTCCCTTTGCTAACATCTTCCCGCACTCTTCAATCAAAGATAGCGATAGGTAAGGCTTTGAAGTAATCTCCACCTTTTCCCCCGCTCTACACCGTACATGATGTTTTCGCATCATACGGCGTGCCATCATACTCAAGTAAATTTATAAGTTATCTTTTCTTAATTGGTAGTAATCCATAATTTTCACGCAATCGGTTGAATCTCCGTCTTTGCTTGTCGTCCATATTGAATTTCTTCATTATTCTGATAGTTTCTGAAATATCCTCTGTCATAACAGCTCGCCATACTTCCTCTGAAATAAATGCGATATTAGTATGCTTATCTGTACCACCTTCACCTACTGGAATTTTCCTTATACATTTCATTTGATGTACATTCAGCCTATTTCCCATGACATAGCAGTTCCCCTGTTGCACGAGGTATGCAGAAATACTATTATCATTAAATTCAATGCTTTCATTAGGATTCCTATACTTCATCACATTTCGTAATTCCTGTGTTTCTACACATTGGACAGATTTATGAATCTTTTCTCTTCCTTTTGCTGTATAGCTGGTAATATCTTGTGAGAAATTTATAGGATGTTTGTGATGAACTCCTGTAAGTGGCAGTAGTGGCATTTTGCCTACTGTTATAATTTTGGTTTCTTTCTTGATTCCTACAGTTTTCTGTTGAAATTCATAGGGCGTTTCCGCAAACGGAATTGTACTTCCAATACATGATAATCTGGTTCTAAAGGTTGGTAAGAGAGCGTAATTAACATCCGTTAGATTGTTATATATGTTGGTAGCAATACAATAATAATTCTGTATTCCTATCACTGCCATGTTATAGGCATTGATTCTACCAACAGTTGTGTGTTTTCTTATATTAATCACTTTTGCCTTTAATTCAGCAGTAACCTTTTTGATGGCTTTATCGCTCATATCAGTTTTAGCAATGTATCCATATCTGGTCTTGCCTTTTGGCAGGACTTTAATTTTGAATCCCAGAAAATCAGAAGAGTTCTTTCGGAGATTAACAACTTTGGATTTCTCCGGACTAATGTCGAGTTTTAATCTTGACTTTAAAAAGTCTATTGTCGCATGATAATATCTTTGTGCATCCGTATAACTTCTGCACATAATTTTAAAATCATCAGCGTAACGCACCACATACCCATCTTTTAGATTTGTATATTTTCGTGCATAACTCAGCCAGCCCTTACTTCCTTTCATGTTGCCTTTCTTCACTCCATTTGGTGTAAAAGTCTCCCACTGGCTACTTACCCACCAATCAAGTTCATTCAGCACAATGAGCGAAAGTAACGGACTAATCAGCCCACCTTGCGGTGTACCCTTGTCCGGTATTCCTTCTCCTTCAATTTCTGATTTTAATATTTTGCTAATGATACATAGCAATCGTTTATCTCGTATACCTAATGTCCATATCTGTTTTAGCAGCTTTCCGTGGTTTACATTATCAAAGAAGCCCTTGATGTCCACATCCACACAATAATAATGTTTATACATATTTACCATGCTGACAACTCTGCTGACCGCATGGTGGGCATCTCTATTTTGCCGGAATCCATAGGAGTGATTATGAAACTTAGGTTCACAAATCGGCTCTAACACCTGTAAGATACACTGTTGTATCAGTCTATCCCAGATACATGGAATCCCTAACGGACGCTTTTTATCGCTTCCGGGCTTAGGAATAAAGACCCTCCTGACTGATTGCGGATGATAATCTGCTAATTGTTTTCTGACAGTTTCAATTACTTCCCTGTCCGATAGACCTTTGATATCCTCGATTGTTTTACCATCTGTACCAGCGGTTTTACTTCCGCTATTGGTTTTTAGGTTTCGGTATGCCAGGCAAATATTCTGCTCTGAACCGATAATTTCTAATAACTTATAAAAGTTGTTACCATTTTTGCTCTGCTGATACAACTCATCGAATGCTTTCTGCATATCGTAATATTCGTTGTACCGGAGCTTAGCTTTCTTTTGTATGGTCTGTAACCTCCTATCTGGGAGTTATTACATCTCTTAGTCTTACTCGAACCCATACCATTTGTAACTTATTTACTCTAATGTATGACTAGTGGCTATCCCTCCACCGCTTGTTATCACGGTTTCATCGGTACTATGCCACCGCTTTCACTGACATTATCTCCCTTATATCATCGCTAATCTCACGATGACTTTCCCGTTCGATACGTTTCATAGACAGTAAAATCTCCACGCTGTCAGCTTACGACGTTCCGAATGCGTTATCTGTTCATATATACCCGTAGGTTCCCATCTCTGAGCCTGCTACCACATCAATGCCTGTAACATTGCACGGATTTTCATAAAGGCAGAAGTCTTACTCACCCGCAGTAGCAACACTAGTTGTGTTACTAAGCATTTCTACTTAGTCCCGATATAGACCCGTACATTCGAGGGTTCGTCAGTGGATTATGTAACATCCACCATTCTAACCATAGGTATTTTATAGACTCCCGGCATATAGGATACACCATCCACCTCTGGACAGCTTTCGTCAACTACTATTGTTACGGTATCTCTCTGCCGACTTCACCGGGCTTCTGACATTTCAATGTTTACTCATTTCCATGCCAGCCGGAGTATTAGAGTAGCCTTTCAGGGCGTTACCCCTTCATTCGACTATTCACGCATTCAGTTCTCCAACTCGAACTAATTTCATTACAATAAACAATGATTCAGTTGAGATGTGCCAGTCCTTTTCAGACTGGAACGTCTCGCACTGCCTTTCGGATCTGTAATGACCATGGAACAGTTCATCTGCATGACCG
>ENA-OPFG01001147-OPFG01001147.1-human-gut-metagenome-genome-assembly--contig:-NODE-1147-length-14227-cov-1.998800_pt1 | contig 14227 bp, 18 predicted proteins | sample MGYA00241304_ERZ501542 | MGnify/ENA primary metagenome ERZ501542 (study PRJEB25962, sample SAMEA2042427) | human gut metagenome | biome: human gut; feature: human-associated habitat; material: faeces...
CAGCAGGGAAGCCTTTTCGGCTGCAAAGTTACATAATTTTAAATCTATTCTCTTATTCATAATGATGATTCTAGGCTTTCTGGAAATGTAATAGAAGAGTTTAAATTTGTATCTGGAAATATTGGTACAGAGTTTACTCCGATTCTTCAGAGTCAAAAATATGATGTATGTAAGAATCTAGATGATGTATGTGTAAATTTAAAACAGTTGTTTAAGGGACTTTATTTTAACAATAAAGTCCAGACTTACACGTTTGTTCATCTATATTACGTTTGCCAAACAGAAATGAATTCTGATTTCTTTTATGATCCATATATGATTGAATTTTGTATTCGGAATAAGATTCTTTATAATTCTGGAGATAAATATGATTATATAGATCATAAGACTAATCTAAAGCCTGATTTCAATATCAAGTATAATAAATCTATCTGGAAAGTTATTGAAAACAGAGAAAAGGATTTACTTCCTGAATGTAAACATAGTTCCACTGCATTGTTCATTGATGATCCTGGAACTATTTTTAGTACAAGATACGAAAAGTATTTTGAACTTACATATGCTGCTCATGATACTGCACTAGAAACTTATGCTTCTGCATTAAATATTCTAGATCCTCAGATTATAGGGCATATTCTAGAAAATCAACTATTTCCTAGTGATAGTAAATATGCTAAATATAATCTATTGATTAAATACTTTAATTTCGATGATTATATCGGAACTGAAGATATTTTACCTTTGGAAAGAATCATTGAAACTGAGAATACTATGGAAAACTATTTCTTGATTCCGATGATTATTTATATTATTGAATTTAACATTAAAAATACTATGGCAAGAATTCCTAAAAGTAGTAAATAAAGAAAAGGAGGGATAATCGAATGAATAGACTTACTTCTCTCTTTGAAGACGACATTGAGATGCAAGATGAACTAGAATCTGCTATCGGAGATATCGCTGGTGAATCTGAAGAAATGATTGCTGGTGTTATTGAAGATAGAATTTCTCCTTCTGAAGATAAGATTCACCTGTTTGAAAGTTCTCAAGAAGACGTGAATGATGATGGATTGACTGCAGATGAAGAGCGAGAGATTGCTATTGCTCTAATGAATGAGCCCGATTCTGAAATCAGTAGCCTTCTTGATGACGAAGATGATATTTAAAAGAAAGAAGAATATGAATATGAATCGACTAAATGAAGATGTAATCGATTGCATTAATTCTATTGAAGATCCTGAAGATTGTGCTATTCTTGGGGATGAAGATATGGAGAATGCTTTAATCGATTCTGATACTGAAGAACTTCCTGATGATGACGATTGCGAAGATGCAGACGACGATGATATTGATCTGAATCAAGACTTCACTGGAGATATTGCTGATCTTGATATTGAGGGTATAGATGCAGATGATATCATCGCTGCAGAAAGAGATATTGCTCATGATCCCTTTGAGGACGATGAACTAATCGATACCGCTACTAATGGTGGAGATGACGATGATATTTTCCTAGATGATGATGAAGATTAAGGAGGAAATACTACAATGAGTGTACGTATTGCTATTAAGCCGAAGTATCCTACTCGTAGAGCAACTGATAAAGTGCTATTCAATGAAGGTAACTTTATTGATACCATTGATGAGCATTCTACTAGACATATTCTATCTATTCTAGATACTGCTCATGTTGCTCTCGTCTCTGAAGATGGTAAATATTATCCTGTCGATAAGGATAATTATGAGGAGCAGTATAAGCTTGCTGATGCTGGTGAAACTCCTACTGTTGAAGCAGATGAAAAGTTTGGCGTTAAGAAGCTAGAAGAATTTATCACCGCTACTGTGTCTGATGATGCAGCTAAAGTTCAGGATTGTGCTATTTACAATGGTATCATCTCTGGCCAACTGCTAAAGGTTTCTAATTATCTGACTATCGATGACGAGCGTTTTACCAAGAATGGCTATTATCTGATGTTCGATTACGATAAGACTGCTGCTGAAGCTGAAGGCTATTCTAATGCTAAGCTTCTTATGGGTGAAGAGCTTGTCGATGGTAGTAACCTGATGTATTTTGGAGAAGATGCATCTCTTATTAGCAATACTATTATTGCTATTGAGAGTACTCTTACCGTAGATGGTAAGGCTGGTAGCTATATGGCTACTTTCAATAATTCTCTGACTGGTAAGGTTCTTATTGCCTCTGATGATCTACCTTATGTTGCAATTGGTAATAATTCGTATGATAGCCTTGCATCTGCTATCGCAAGTGCTACTGCAGGCGATATTATTGAAATTAATAAGTCTATTCCTGTACATAAGAGTATTGATATCACTAAAGACGTCACTATCAATATTAATAATGATGCCGTGGTCACTGTTTCTGGATACATTTGTGTTAAGAGTGGTGGTAAGCTTACCGTTACTGGTAATGGTACTATCAAGGAATCTACTCCTTATCTAGCTCCTATCATTCTTATGAATGAGGATGAGAATAGTAGTGTTAATGCTTATATTGCTGCTGGCATTACTCTATGGGGTTGGGCAGGTCTTATGTTTGATAAGAAGTCTGTCAATATCAATGCTACTTGCCATGGTACTCTAGTTGGTAATAACGATGGTTCTGATGACGGCGCAGGATTCTACTGCAATGGTAATGTTAAGGAAGGTACCTTTAACTTCACTGGCAGCACCAAGGGAACTGTTGGACATGGTATGTATATTGCTGGTAATCTGAATAATACTATTACTGGTGCATATATTGAGGGCACTCTAGTTGGCCTTGAGGTTCGTGCTGGAAGCCTTGATATTAGTAACTCTACTGTCAAGTCTCTAAGTTCTGCTGAACCTGCTATGGCTGCTAATGGAAATGGAACAACTGCAACTGCAGTTGGTCTGGCTGTTGCTCAGCATACTACTAAGAGAGATATGAAGGTCTCTGTTAATAATTGTACTCTGACTGGTTCTGCAGCATTCATGGAAGGCAATCCTCAGAAGAATCCTGATTGCACTAAGCAGATGAACATTGCTATTGGTGGTGAATCTGTCATGAATGGTAAGATTCTGACTCTGGATCCTGAAAATGATTGCAAGAACTTTGTATATGAGTCTCGTTGCTCTGAGAAACCCGATGACAAATATATTGCTAAGGGATACGAAGCAACTGAAACTTTCACTGGAACCTTTGACATTGCTAAGAAGCAGTAATTAAGTTATAAATTTAAGTCATAGAGAATTGCTTCTCTATGACTTTTCTTTGTTATAGCGATAACCTTGTAATAATCTAAAAAAATAAAGGAGACCTTTTAATGTATAAGACTAATCTACGTGATATTAGATTTCCTACTGAGAATGCTCCTATTATTCTACAAAAGGGTCTAATCACTAAAGACGATTTTACTCACTCTGGCTGTAATGTTACGCTATATAACACTCCTTATGCAATTGCTAAGAGAATCTTTGTATGGACTGATATTGAAGTCCTTACTAATAAATGGACTCTGGTTGGCAATGGAGATTATAAGGCACTTGAGAATGCATATGATAATTTTGATATTGTAACTACAGATGATAATACAAGTCAAGACACTCCTGCTATGGATTGCTTTACTAAGGTTGAGGAAACTGTATATGCAGAGTCTAGTATACCTGAATCTACTCCTGAGGCTGTTGAAGAACCTATTGCTGAAGAAATTGAAGAAGCAGTAGTAGATGAAGAATCTTCTGAAGAAATCAAGCCTGAAGCTCAGGAAGAAGAAATTGTAGAAGATTCTGTTGAAAATGAAGATACTTCTGCAGAAGAAATCATCGATCAACCTGCAGAAGAGGTAGTTGAAGAGTCTAAGCCTGTAGTTGAGGAGCAACCTACAGAGAATACTCCTGTTGCAGTTCCTGTAAATGCTCAGTTCAATAACCAGAATTATACTCGTATTAACAATAAGAGAAATAAGCATAATCGTCGTTAAAAAAAATAAATATCTGAGGAGCTTCATAGCCCTCAGATATTTTTATTGTCTTATGATATAATAATAACGATATAAATTATAATAAATAATTTAATAATTGTCATCGTAGTTTCCTTTTTATAGATTTATACTATTTATCTTATGTTTAATATAGATCATTTCTACTGTCCTCCTCATGATAATCATCTTGTACATCTTGTAAATAGTCATGGTACTCTTCTTGTTGTGGTTTCAATCCTGGATACTCCTTTCCATACGTTGTCGTATCTTCACCTCCTTTCTCGTAAAAACTATTAGAAGAAAAGAGATCAAAGAATCCGAACAAACTCATTGTGTGTACTTCCTTTATTTTTATTAAGATAGATTCTAATTTCTATCTCATAATTATAATATCTTATTATATAATATAAAAATAAAACTATGGGCAAAACATCCTTATAAATTATTAAGGAGGTACTATTATGGGAAATATTACAGAAGAACAAAAGATATTTTTTGATTCTATCAAGAATGCATGTATTAATGCAGGTAATAAAGCTAATATTCTTCCATCTATAATTGGTGGTATCGCTGCTCTCATTTCTAATTATGGTAACTCTGAATTCTATAGAGAAACAAATAATCTATTCTCTATGACAGTAGATGATAGTTGGTTTGGTACATGCTATTCTGTAGATAGTAAAATTACATATGAAAATCCTAAATCATGTGATGAAAAGAATTTTATTCTTCTTAAAGCATTTACCTCTGCAGATGAATGCATTAATCACTTCGTGGATTTTCTTACTACTGCTAGAAGATCTAAAGATGGTCCTTTTAAGTATTCTAATATCATTGGAGATACTGACTATAAAAACGTGATTAATAAACTAAGTAGACTAGGATTTAATCATGAATTTACATACACAACTACATCTTATTTCTTCAATACTTGCGTAGCAATTATTGAAAATAGTGGTATTTATGAATGGGATAACGAGGTTAAAGATATGTCTAGAAAGAGAATTAGAAGCAATAGAATTAATACAGAGAATGCTCAGAATAATGAAATGATTGAAGAACAGTCTCTTGAGCAAGAAGAAGCTGTTGAAGAGCAGATTTCTCATATGTATCGTGTAAGACTGGCATGGGAAAAACCTGATACTCAGATTTTTGCAAGCCCTGATTATGAAGCTGCTAAGACTAAGGCTCTTGCACATGAAGGATATAAGATCTACATTGATGACGATGGAGAGCTATTTGAAGATCCATGGATGAAAAAGGAAGAAGTAAAGCCTGTTGCAGTTCCTACTCCTATTCCTGGTGTAAAGGAAGTTATTCATCCTTATGAAGGTAAGATTATTAACCTTCATGATACTCCTGTTTATAGAAATGCTACTGATGAAATGTATTTCAGATGTATTTCCGGTAGATTCTATTTCTATGATTCTACTATCGTAAATGGTAGAGCAAAGATTACTGCTACGCAGCATATGCCTAAGAAAAATCCTAGCTATATTCTTGGATATATTAATATCAATGAATAATAGAAAGGAATTGTTATGAAAAGAATTTGCTTTTATAATAACTATACAAATTTAATTCTTCCTAATAAGATTGATGTATATCCTGTAAGCAATCTTCTTGGGGATACTGTAGAAGATATTAAATCTAAGATTAAATCCTGTGATCTATTTTGTGTATTTACACATATCCAAGATGCAGATATTGTGGTTCCTACAGATGAAGACAAGGATATTATCCAAATGATTCTAAATAGATCTGGAAGAAAAGAAGTTGTAGATACTAGAAAAGATAGTATTTGGTATAGTGATAACTCTGAAAAGAATATTATTATTTCTGACACATGTAATTTTCTTGTAGCAGATATTAATTCTATTCTTTACAACTTTCTTAGAATGACAGATGCTCTTAACCAGAGAAATATTAAGCCTGTAGAAATGTATATCGTGCAGAATACTAGAAATAGTGAAGTTCTTATTAAGACTCCTAATAAAGAAGAAGCTATTTCTGTATGTGATAGACATCCTTGCTGCGTAATTAAAACAAGAGATGGTACTATTATTTATACTTCTCGATATGGTAGAACTTCTCTTGCATCTTCTATTCGTAGAGCAAAAGCTAAAAACCCTCAATCTAATGGAGTATTTCATATTAAGATTAGTTAAAAATTTGGAGAAGGAATTAATTCCTTCTCCATTTTATATTTAATTTTCTGTACTTCTACTTTGAATATTCATATACCAATTATTCATTTTCCTCTGATCAATTGCAGGAACTGCAGATTCAGATCCTTCTTTATCAGATTTACAAATATTAACTGTTACATTCTCTAGTTTAGACTTAATGATCTTATCATATATAGATCTTGCCAGTTTTACAGGCTTATTATTTTCTACAAAATAGAGATCATTAGTAGTGTAATCAAACATCAACTCATTGTTTCTGGGTTTAGATGCTGTTTCATCTCTTAGTACTAGAGGATATCCTCCAAGTGGTTTAGGTACATGCATACTAATACCTCCTTTTATTTTATTATGAAGTTAAAATATACCCCAGGAGGCGACCTATACCTCCTGGGGTTATAAAAAAGAGAGAAAAAGAATTAGAGAATGGCTTGGTAATTAGCGATTGGGATCATCAGTAATGAAGCTGGTATTAGTCAGGTTAACACCACGCATATTCTTCATATACTGCTTCTGGGCAACCATAGCTGCACGAGCTGCTCTGTTGCCATACTTTTCCACAATCTTAGCACGAGTCTGCTTACGAAGCAGCTGATACTTAACCAGCTTATTATACAGAGGATCCTTCTTAGCACGTGCCATCATGATTGCCGCAATAGTCTTACGACGATTCAGGTCAGTTGCCTTAGACAGACGAACCATGGTACGCTTATTAGACAGAACCTTTGCCTCAAGCAGAGACTCGCCAACACCATTAGGAGCACAGAACTCACGAACAGTGTTCTCACTATAATGGTGAGTCAGATCATCGACCAGGAATGCCTCAACAAGAGCATCCATATCAATGCCGAATTCTTCATTGTAATTATTTTCAGAATAAATGCCCATGATATTAAGTCCTTTCTACATGTAGAGTTTAAATTTCATAATGGTTATGTATTATAAAAGTGATGAAATGAAATCGAGCTCTCTATTTCATTCATTTCCCATTATGAGTTATTATAAAATAGTTCAATTGTAATTGATAATTTTGCATACTTTATAATAATCAATGGGAGAATATTTATCTCTCAATATACATATCTAGAAAGGACTTTTTATTATGAACAATTACAACGGTAAGAACAAGAATTTCAGTAATAAGCCCCGTATGACTGATGAAAAATATGCAGCCCATAAGGCTCAGCTCATTGAGAAGCAGACTAAGAGTCTGGATGTCATCAATGATGCTTGCACTTTCCTGGAGAAGGCAATTGCAGATACCAATGTCCATCGTGTTTCCATGAAGGATGTTCTTGCATATCTGAATGGTGAGAAGAATTATACTGTAGATGAAACCAAGGCTATTTCTAAGACCAACGATATTCTGATTGAGCTTGCAAATGCTCGTATGAATCGTTACATTGCTGATGATCGCAACAACATTCGTGTTCTGTATGTTCATGAGCGCATGAAGACCTCTTTCAAGAAGGAGCTCCATGATCGTATTGACCAGCTTCTGAAGGATCATCCTGTTCTGCTGAAGTGGAGTGATACCACTGGCGAGAACTACAAGACTGTCATGGAAGAGAAGAAGGACAATGGCTAATTATATTGAACGAGAAGATGATAATCTATCTTCTACTAACGATACCGTTGTAAATGATTCTACAAATACAGAAGAATCTGAGTTTCTTAATAGATGGGATTGGCTACTTAGTGGATGGGATATTATGACCATTGCTGAAAAGATGCAGATCTTTATGCCATATCTCCATTATATTAATCTCAGAGACTTTCCTAAAACTAAATTTGATGTACAGCTTAACAAAGATATTGCAGAAAATTCTTTTAAGCTGTGCAGATCTTTCAGTGGAACTTTTAAGTTCGATCCTGACCAGCAAGGTATTCCGAATATGATCATTGTCTATAATCCAGTAGACGTTGATACTATTCCTTATCCTTCTCTAAAGGTAAAGGTTAAAGCTTGGGGTAGGAAGTATGGCTTTTACAAGGAAACTCCTGTAATTGATAATACTATTAACTCTGGCTGTAACTGCAATCCTAAGCATGATCATTATGGTTGCTGTAACTGTAATAATTAACTTGACTTGAATATGGCCCAGAGGTATAAAGTTACCTCTGGGCTAATATTTTAGTAATAGAAACTGAAAGGAGATATTAAATGGAATGGTAAAAATGAATCAAACTGTTGATCCAAAAGAGCATAAAATCTTGATGAAGTATCGAGATACAATGTCCAGAATAATTAAATCAGCACATCCAGAAATGGATATACGAGACATTTATGCTGGAGTTGAATATTCGATATCTAAGAGGTTCAAGAATTTCGATCTCGTAGTACAGAATAATTACACTGGTTCTAATCCTAAGATTAGTATGCTAGAACTGGTGGATTATATTGCAAAACGAGAACCAATTCTAACAAGTTATGGAACTATGTTTAGAAGGCATGATGTAGTTCCAAACCCTATGGCAAAGGTTATTCAAAACTTCCTAGACCTTAGAAAACTTCATAAGAAAGAAATGTTTAAATATCCTAAAGGATCAGAACAATTTGAGAAATATAATCTATTGCAAGCTTTGGATAAGATAGATGTAAATGGTATATACGGGTAGGTCTGTATCTTTTTAAAGTGTCTGTAACATTTGTATACTTTATTAAAGAAATGAGGTATTACAAATGACTGGAAACAGAATTGATGTCGATGATAAGAATTTTATCTTTCTTGAATCTGGAACTTATCCACAAGAATATATTGGTCTTGAACCAGTATTATACTTTCCAAATTATTATAATGATACTATAAAACCTTGGAAAGATGGAAAAGATTATTCTAATTCTAGATTTGATACTCTTGCTATGACATCTAGTTTTCAATATCCTGTAAAAGAATATTGGGAGCGAGTACCTGATTCTATTAGAAGTTTTGGTAGAGCATATGTAACAATTCCTGATAATATCTATGTAAGCAGTTATGGTAGAATATATGATGCATCAAATAAGACTGCAGTTCCAATCTATCTTAGAAAAGATGGATATCTTGGTGTATTTCATATGATAGCGCTTCATAGAATAATTTTATATACATTTTGTCCAGTTCCTAATTTTCTAGATCTTACTGTTGATCATAAGAATTTTGTAACTGTAGACAATTGTTTATGGAATTTAAGATGGATGAGTTCATATGATAATATTAGAAGATCTATTGACATGGGTAATAGAACTAACCCATATTTTCAAAAAGGATCAAATAATATTAGATCTACTATGACTGAATATCAAGCTGAATTATGCTGTAGAGCATTACGTTCTCATTTATATAATTATCAGCAAATTGCATATGCTTTAGGAATTACCGTACGGCAAGTAAAGCATATTAAAGATTGCGATGTTCATCTAGATATTTGTGAGAATTATGATATGCAGAATAATGATTTTGATTATAGACATTTAAAAAATAATAAAGATAATATACTGCCCCTTCTTGACGTGAGTTAAGAATGATAACAAGGGTTAAAATTGGGAAAGGGCTACGGCTCTAATCAATTGCGAAAGCTTATGAGAAATCATAAGAGACGCTTATCGACTATCCTCTTAAGAGGAGTAGGCCCCAAGTGGGGACGGCTGTCTTGTAAACGTAAGTCCGTTTAATTCGAAAATCCTGGGTCTATATAATTTATTTTATATAGACTATTATATAGTCACAACTTCTAGGCAACACCTAGAGAAGTTCATAAGAGAACTGCGTAGAAGAGAGGATTAATCTATTGATTAACTCCAACGAGCTGCGTGAAGATTTTGTGGTTGGTTTATACGTGTCGATTTTGTTCGACCTCAACATTGCGCCTTCTGTAACATCTATCGGTAGATCTCTAATTAGTTCTGCAATCCTTTGTTTTGAAGGTTTCTTAGGGAACAATGTTAAGTTTGGAAGTCTTAATGATGTTCTTATTTTCATTGATAATGTAAGAATGGAGTATCATGATTGGAAATATAATGATTATGAAGTTCTTGGTTTCAATGGATTTATCTCTCCCGAAGAGTGTTTCAATAAAATCATGATGAATTGTGGTTTTAAATATATTCCTACAGATCAAGATATGGATACTGTATGGAGAATTATTCAAAACTGTAATCAGATTGAATTGAATAGACTCTTCTACAAGAATAATCTTTATTGCTTTATGGATCTTCCTATTGCCAGAGATCTAATGGTAAAGATTATTACTGAAATGAAAGTTCCTTATATTGAACCTGCAAATCCTCCAAAAGAAATTGTTAATGATCTTAATGCTCTTCGAGATTTACTGTTGGAATATGTCTTCTATTGTCATCAGTATATGGATAGAATGATCAGAAATAAAGAGATGGTTAAGACTGTTTCTATTGTTTCTGATACTGATTCTTCGTTTATCTCTTTGGATGCTTGGTATAATTATAACATACAGTATCTAAAGGATTATGATTGTCTTATTATGCATCAGCAAATCGATGTATATAAATTCCTCGAAGAAGAGAAAAAGAGAAAAGATTATTTCTGGGCTGATACTGAAACTCCTGAGTGGTATAATGCAACAGATAATCGATTAGCCACTAAGACTTTGAAAGTAGATAGCTTTGGAGATATTGTAGATCAATCGGAACTTGCTGCTATTGAATTCTTAGATGATAAAAAGGATTATGATTTCTTTAGTGAAGAGATCATTAATCAAAGAAGAGCTATTGATGCAACTAAGATTATTCCTCAAGATAATGTAAAATTCGCTTTGATCAATATCATGTGCTATATTCTCTCTTCTGTGATTAACAAGTATATGATTGATTTTACTAAGGAATCTGGATCTTATCGAGGCGATGCTAAGTGTAAGATTAACATGAAGAACGAGTTTTATATGTCTCGAATCATGTTGACTGATGCTAAGAAACATTATGCTAGTTTGCAGATTTTGCAGGAAGGTAACTATCTAGGAAATGGCATTTTGGATGTTAAGGGTATTGACTGTCTTACTAAGTCTTCTACTTCTAAGGACACACAGAAGGCATTGAAAAAGATTCTTCTTGAAGATATGCTAACTGGAAATTCTGTAGATCAATTGAAACTTATTAAAGATATTGCAATACTAGAGAAGACTATTTATAATGATCTTCTTTCCGGATCTAAGAAATATTACAAGCCTGCAACCATTAAATCTATGGATAGTTATGAAAATCAAGGAGCTAGAATTCAGGGAGTTAAAGCAGCTATTGCATGGAATTATGTAAAATGTGATCTTCCTGGGTTTGATCTTGGAGATAGAAATGCTATCGATGTGATTAAGGTTAATGTAAATAAAGATACTCTAGAATCTATTAAGGATGAGTATCCTGAACAGTATCAAAAACTCTGTGAATTAACAGATCCTAAAAATCAGAATCTCGCTGATGGATTAAAAGTCTGTGATCTATTCAAGGGTAAACTTGATACTATTGCATTGCCTAAAGATCTTCCTGTTCCAGAATGGTTGAGAAAACTGATTGATTATCAAGAGATCATTACTGATAATCTTGGTAATTTCCCTGTATCTTCTGCTGGAATCGGCCAATTTGGCGCAAAGAAAGCAAACTACTCTAATGTAGTAAGAATCTAAAAGTAAATAATAGGATAGGTTTTACGCCTATCCTATTATTTTTTATTTATTATTATTTATTTTGATTAGATATTATAAAATTGATAGAGACATGTACGTTCTCTATTAAGTCAAAATTTTTATAAAGGAGGTCCAAAGATTATGGATCACAAAGGTTTTATCGTAAGAGAAGATGCAGCAGCTGAATTTAAGAAGGATATCTCTGAAAAGAGAAAATCTCTTCCTAAACCCAAGAGAAACAGCAATCGTGGATTTGTTGTTCGCAATGACAGCAATCCCAGAAGCTTTCAGCTTGGAAAGAAAGTTGCTTACAAAACCTTCAGACTCTGGCCTGATGATGTTCAGGCTATGTATCTGAAGGACATCTTGAGCAAATATCCTGGATTAACTTCTAGGAACATTGCCATCATGATGGGATGCACTCCTTGCACTATCGCAGAAATTAATAAAAAGCTCGGAAATATTATCCCTACTTTTGATAGGAAAAGTTCTCAGAAAGAGCATGATGACATCATAAATCGGTTTTATACCGATTATGATTGTCTGAAAGCTGCTGCAGAATATGCAGCTGCCAATGCAAAATATCAGAAAAAAAAATGGGATACAAAAATCCAAATCCACAATCAGCATTCAGAATATGAGCATGACTGTCAGTTTCAATATTGATACTGACAATATTGCCCAATTTTTGAAAGAGCATGGGTTCAATGGTCAGGTAACTCTGACCATTAGTAAGAACATCAGCGAATAAGAATAAAAAGAAAAAGGAGATAAAATATGTTTAGTCTTAATAATGGTTCTACCGCTTCTACTCTTCGTGACAAGCTCATGAAGTATAAAAAAGTTATCTTTCACTCCGGTGTATTTCACGCCGATGAGGTATATGCTACGGCATACCTCATGATTTTGTATGACGTCTTCGGTCTTCCGTTTCCTAAGTGGGAACGGAAGAATGTCATCTCTCCTGAGATGACCGAGGAAAACGGTTATCTCGTGTATGACGTTGGCGGTGGTCGTTTTGACCACCACTTTCCCGAAGAACAGAAGCAGCGTAGAGAAGATGGAACTCCTTATGCTGCATTTGGGCTGATTGTAAGAGAGTTCCATGAAGGATTCTTGACTCAGGAGGAATATGAAGCTTTCGACTCCTCTTGGGTCAAAGGTATTGATCTCAATGATAATACCGGGTGTGGAAACCCGGCTGCATTTGAGATCAAATGCATGAATCCCACTTGGGATTCACCAAATAGTAACACCGACATCAGAGTGTTTACTGCGATCAGCAAAGCAAGAGATACGCTCGAATATATCATTGAGCATATTTATGCTGATTGTCATGCACGTGAGTGTGCAGAGACTGCAGTAGACATTGCTGATGGGTGCGTGTACTTGGAACATTATGCACCTATCGGTAAATATATTGCACCAAAAGATGGAATTGCATTTTTCGGTTTCCCGAGTAATCGAGAAATCGGAAAGTATTCCATTACTTCCGTTAAATGGAAGGGAGTTAATAAAGCTCTGTTCCCTAAACAGTTTAGAGGACTGAGTGCAAAAACTCCTAACTTTGCTCAGATCAATTTCAACACTGGTCTGAGCTTTATCCATCCTAATGGATTTATGGCCACTTTTGATAGTAAGGAATTGGCCAAGAAATTCATGAGGGATTATAAGGACCAGTTCGAGATTCCTGTACCTGTCGAAGATGATAAAGAGGAGGCGCAGGAATAATGAACATGCTTATTGTGAATAACATCAATAGAAGTGGAGATCTCCCAGAAATTGAGGTTAATATTTACAATGAGAAGAAAAGGGAAATTGTATACAGTTCTACTATGCAATTTTCTGGAACATGCTTTTTATGTTTCCGTAAATATAACGGAACCGTAACGTGCTCCGCTATTGGCAAGTCTCCTAATATTGATTATATGGATCTTGTCAATAAAGGAGTAGATAAAGCAACTATAATCGGAATCATGAAAGGAGCGATTACTTATTCAATTTGTAATATGATTATCACAGCAAAGGTGTTTGATAAAGATATTCATGGAGAATCTATCCATGTAGAAGATATGAATATCTTTCCAAATACTGAAAAAGAAAGGGAGATTGATAAGTTTATTGAGGATTGTTATTTCATGATCTCTTAATCATTAATATAAAAGGAGTGGGTTTCATTCGCCCACTCCTTTTATTTTTTATTATATTATCGACTTTTATATAATTTAACCCTATTATATATTAGGAGGATTTATACTATGTCTCAGGCAGATACTATTTTTAAAAACACTTGTCTTGATATTATCAATAATGGTATTGATACTACTGGTGAGAGTGTAAGAGCAACTTGGGCAGATACCAATGAACCTGCTTATACTATTAAGAAATTTGGAGTTGTAAATCGTTATAATCTTCAAAAAGAATTTCCTGCTATTACTATGCGTCCTA
>ENA-OPFG01001149-OPFG01001149.1-human-gut-metagenome-genome-assembly--contig:-NODE-1149-length-14214-cov-2.025637_pt1 | contig 14214 bp, 9 predicted proteins | sample MGYA00241304_ERZ501542 | MGnify/ENA primary metagenome ERZ501542 (study PRJEB25962, sample SAMEA2042427) | human gut metagenome | biome: human gut; feature: human-associated habitat; material: faeces...
CCGCCTCTTCGGACTGGAAGCCGCTGTCTATCAGGTAAAAATCAGTTACGAGCAAAAGCCCTACCGCCGCAGCATCATGCAGACATTCGGTGCGCAGGTTACCCCGTCTCCCTCCATGTCTACCCGCGCCGGAAAAGATATACTGACCGCCCACCCCAACTATCAGGGCTCGCTGGGAACAGCCATTTCCGAAGCCATAGAGCTGGCACAGACCACTCCCAACTGCAAATATACCCTCGGCTCCGTATTGAGCCACGTGGCCCTGCACCAGACCGTCATCGGACTGGAAGCCGAAAAGCAGATGGAAATGGCGGGTGAATACCCCGACACCGTCATCGCTTGCTTCGGAGGAGGTTCCAACTTTGGCGGTATCGCCTTCCCCTTCATGCGCCACAACATCCTCGAAGGAAAGAAAACACGCTTTGTCGCCGCCGAACCTGCCTCATGTCCGAAGCTGACACGCGGCAAATTCCAATACGACTTCGGAGACGAGGCCGGATACACTCCGTTGCTGCCCATGTTTACACTGGGACACAACTTTGCCCCTGCCAATATCCATGCCGGCGGCCTACGCTATCACGGTGCAGGTGTCATCGTATCACAACTGCTGAAAGACGGTTATATGGAAGCGGTGGACATCAAGCAGCTCGAATCATTCGACGCCGGTTGTCTGTTTGCGCAAGCAGAGGGCATCATCCCCGCCCCCGAGTCCTGCCATGCCATTGCCGCCACCATCCGCGAAGCAAACAAATGCAAGGAAACGGGTGAAGAGAAGGTGATTCTGTTCAACCTTTCCGGTCACGGACTTATCGACATGGCATCCTACGACAAGTATTTGTCCGGCGATTTAGTGAATTACGAGCTGACGGATGCCGACATCCAGAAGAATCTGGACGAGATAGGCAATCTGGCTTAATAGATATTCGCCATACTGACAAGCGGTTCATAGAGTTTCTCTATGTCCTGCGAGTCCATCTCAATCTGTACCTGGTCCCCCGGAATCAAACGAGTTCCTGCGGGGACCAGATTTTTTCCATCCCGATGTACATTGATAATGACGCAACGCTCCGGCAGGGACAGTTCGTCCACCAGTTTCCCGTCCAGATAAGAATCCGTCATAATCTCCACTGAAAGCGTATAGCGTTTCTCTTCTTTAAAATCGGGAGCATGAATCATATCTTCATAGAGGGAGACGTTGGAAGGCTTCATTTGCAGAAGTTCCGTAAAATAGTAGGTCAACCCACCAACAACCACCGAAGGGTAAAAGACCTCAAAATGCCCCGTAATCTCCGTAATCAGCACAATGGCCGTGAGCGGTGTACGGACCACGGCCACCAGAAAAGCCGACATGGAAACAAGCATGATATAACTGACATTCTCTTGCCCGATGACACCGTACCTCACTCCTACCAGACCGACAATCTGTCCCAACAACCCTCCCGTAACCAGCGTCGGAATGAAACTGCCGCCCGGCAATCCGGAAGAGACAGAGAAAACGGAAAAGACGAAATGCAGCAACATGACAGCCGTCACCCACATAATCTGCGTACTGCCGTTCTGTGCCTGGGCCAGCAGAAACTGCTCCCCGCCTCCAGTCAGATTGACCTGCATCAGCGAAATGATGTAGGCCACCAGCACCAGATAGAACATCTTGACATACGCCGGAGAATTGACTTTGGCATACACATGCCTGAAAGCATTCATGGTGGAGGAGTAGAACTTCCCGCATACGGAGACAATCACCGCCAATATCAAGAAATACTTCATCTGGACAAAGAAGGCGAAAACCGGTTCCGTTACTTCTATCAGATGGTAAGGATTCACAGGAAAGACCATGCTTGCCACGGCTCCTGCCACAACACCCGCCAGCAAGGTAGTGATGGCCGTCTTAGGGGCATCGAAGCGTTCAATGGATTCTATTACAATGAGCGAGGAAGCCAGTGGCGCTGCAAAAGCCGCAGCGAGCCCCGCTCCCGCCCCGGCTGCCAGCAACTGTTTCTGTTCGCCTTTCAGGATATGAGTCCAGCGAGATACCAGGCTACCCACATAAGAGCCTATCTGCACGGAAGGCCCTTCGCGCCCCAAAGACAACCCCGCCGAGAAGGACAGAATGCCCCCTACAAACTTGGATACCATCTCGATGAAAGGATGCCGGTAAGTGATGCGCCCGTTAATCACGCCGCGTGTCTGCGGAATACCTCCCCCGCCGATAAGCGGCATTTTCCCCACGAGCCACATGACGAAGACGAGAATGCCCCAAGAAAACAGAAAGAGTGGAATGTGCCAGTACCAGGCCGGATGCGAAGCGAAGAAACCACTGCGGAGGTGGAACAGATAATAGAGAAGATAGTGATAGGGTACAGCGACCAGTCCCGTCAGCAAACCGACGAACATGCTGACGAAATACAACCGGGCATCCACCAGCTTCAACTTCCAGATGTGCCAGCCGCGTACTGTTTTCCAGTTCTTGACCCTCGTCCAAAGACGTTCTGCCTTATCCCATAGTTCCATAACAAAACAACTCCCGTTAACTTGCGCTTTACAACAACAAGCAACGGGAGTTGTTTTATACAGAAACATTATTTACCAAAATCTGTTCTTTGCAGGATTATACTCAAATCCCACGAGCTTCAATTTTCGTACAATGTCCTCTTTCTCTACGTTCATATCCTCGCAGAGCGCGTCCAGCGAAGGATAGAAATCACGCAGTTTCATGTTGATGAAGCTGTACAGCATCACCGGGTCCTCAGGTAATCTCATAGTTACAATCTTTAAATTTAAACTAATACCGGGGACAAAATTACAATAAAAAAACAAAATAGAGATAATTTTAGTGTAGAATATACAACCTACCCACCGCAAACGATTGAGGGCCATGTTTACGGAGCTTCCGTCTGCTCTATCTTCAGGGAGACCTTCTCGATAATCTTGCCAAGCTCCTCTTCCAGCGGAATCACATTGAAGTCGCCCCAGAAATCGGCGTCATACTTGAAGTCGGTTTCAGAGAAGACGGTATGCACCGGCAACCGTTCCGCACGCGGGAAGCGCGTCACGTTCTCCCCGTCAATCCGGCAGGTCACCATCTCGAACCAGGTATACAGAGTGGGATTACTGAAGAGCATGCGTTTTCTCTTCATCTTGAAGTAAAGGTCGCCACGGATGTGGTGGACATAATAGGTACCGTTCCAGGGTTTGTATGAGACGGTATAGACAAGTTTCTCCGTTGTCAGCCTGATTTTCGGAGCCTGGCGTATCACGAAAAGCCGTGTGGCGGCCTTCACATACCGGGGATGAATCTCGAAGCGGGCACGCAGCAAGGCGCTGTTCTCCGAGTCTATATAGAGTTCTCCGCAGAACAAAGGCTCCTTTACCCCACGTTTCTGCTCAAAATAGACGACGTTGGCAGTACGGTCGTCCACCGATACGATGTCGCCCGAAGTATAGGTATAAAGTTCCTCGCCGGATTCCAGCAAGAGGAAGTCTGGAAGATTCTTCATGATGTCCAACTGCAGACATGCCTCCACCCCGGAGCTGATTTTGGCAAGCACACTGTCCGTCTGCTCCCGGTTATCTATCTTGCTCATCTTGAGCAGTTTCACCTGGTCTTTCTGTCCGGGTTCCATCGTCGGTGATTTGTAGACCTTGAAAACGGCCTCCGTCAGGCTCTGGAACTTGTTCTTCAGTTGTACACCTTCCCGGTAGAAGGTGGTCAGATAGACCGGAGAAGTGGAGCAGTTCCTATCCCGGTGCTCTATCATCTCGCGAAGCAGCTTTTTAGGCTCCACCAAGCGGATAAGCACTTCTTGCAAGGAAATGACTTTCGGCTCAAGGCTCAGGACATTGCTGCGTCCTTCCAAAGCAGAGGCTTCCACCGTTTGCCCCACATAACCCAGATGGGAGAAGGAGAGCATGCAGCGCCTCAACGAGTCGGGCAGGTTGAGCCGGAATTCACCGTTCTGGTTGGTAATGTTACCCAGTGAGGTTCCTTGTGCGATGACCGACGCACTGACGACGGGCTCTCCCGTCTCCTTGTCCAGCAGGATTCCGGCAATGGTGGAATATGCCGGTCGGGGCGGCAGGGGTACCGTTTCTTCCATACTCTTCCTTTCTGCCGCCCGTGTTATCAATATATGGTTGCCTAATACCTTCAATTCGAGGTTCCGGCTGCCGGTTATCCTATGAATGGCCTGCCTCACGGAACACTCCTGCTTCCTGACCCTCACCACTGAGTCGTTATGGATGACCTTGCTGTCATAGATAAACAGATAGCCGGACTGCTCCGAGACTTTCCCCAACAGCGCATAAACCGTTCCCTTCATTCCAGGCAGCCGGACGATGCGGTCCAGCACATCGCCTCCGTCCGCTCTTGCACTGCCTGCCAGGAAGAAAATGAAGAGTGGCAAATGGAGAATGAAGCATTTCATTGAATTCATTGTTCCGACAATATCAGTCTATTGCCCTGACGTGTACACTTCAAGTCGAACGTCCAGCATATCAGCTCGGCCACAGACTCCGGGGAGTTATTCGAAAATTCGACCGTCAGCCGCCGTTTGCCCAGGGTTGGCGACGCGGCTTCTATCTGCCAGCCGGCAGACTCCTTATTGATGGCACGCAGCACATCCTCCAGGCACTCGTCCTTGAAACGGATGTTGCTGGTGTAGCGGTCAAAGAGCTCCGGATTCTCCGTCTCGCTGACGAGCAGACTGCCCCCCTGCAAGATAACCGTTTCTCCCGCCTCTACAAAGACCGTCTGTTCCTCTTGTTTCAGCAGCACCTTCACCTTCCCGCGCTTCACGGACAAGCTGAAGGGGACCCCTTCATTGCTCCTGACATTGAAAGCCGTGCCCAGTACCTCCACACGCACCCTTGCCGTCTCAATCGTAAAAGCCTGCTCGGGTTTCTTTGCCACATCAAAGAAGGCTTCGCCCTGCAGGTTCACTTCCCGCTTGTCTTCCGCAAAATGTTCAGGATACTTCAGCGTGCTTTCCTGCGCCAGATATACCACCGAACCGTCTTCAAGGGTCTTGACCAGTGTGGGCTTCTCCCGGTTCTCCTCCGTCAGCAAGCTACGACTGTCCCCACCTTGTTCCGGTACGGCCCACCATGCGGCAAAACATACGATTCCGGCAATCACGGCTGCCGAAACGCTCCCCCACTTGAGGTAAAGCCTGCGGTGCGTTGCCGAAGCGTGTTCCGCATCTGCCGGCAGCAGGCAGTCCGTTTCGAAGCGGGCATAAAGCCGTACCCATGCCTCGTCGGTCCTTGTCTTCTTTTTATCTACTTCCATCATTGTGTCCGGATATAATTATCAATTTCATTTCGTAAGGTTCGGAGTACCTTGGTCATTTCCGCTTCCACCGTCTTGACGGACAACGAAAGCGACAAGGCAATCTCTGCATATTTCTTCCCCTCCATGCGGTGCATCCTGAAAATCTGCTGCCGGCGCCGGGGCTGCTTGTCGAGCGTATGCCGGATGAGAGTCCGTAGTTCCTCGTACTCCAAATGCGCGTGGGGGTCGGACGAATAGCCCGGCCCGGACTCCGTACGGACAGATGCCCGATAGCGCTCCTTGACCTCCTGATGCTCACAAAACTGCACGGCTTCATTTCTCACAGAACGGTAGAGATAGCTTTTCACGGACTGGAATACTTGTAACCGCTCCCGGTTCTTCCACAGCACGTAGAACAGCTCCTCCACAATTTCCTCGGCAGACGCCGTATCACCCGTGATGCCCGCAGCATACCAGCAAAGAGGGGAATAATACCGGCGGAAGATTCCTTCGAACGCCTTTATATCGCCCTCCTTTATTCTGGCCAGTATCATCAGTTCGTCCAGCATACACGGTGTTTTTTCTCGGTTGCTCCAAATATAAGGAAAACTATCAGATAATCAATTGGATTGTTTCCGCAATTTGCTGACTGCATTCTCCAGGGATTCCGTAGGTTCTATGATATTGTAGTTCCTCCAGAAGTCTTCGTTCCAGTACTCATCCACCAGGTCGTAGAATACCTGCTTCCGTTTGAAGGTGTTCTTGTTGGAGATGCCGGAGAGAGGGCTTTCCGTCCTGTCGGTCACCACCATTTCAGAGAAAGCGGTGTAGCTGGAGGAGAACAGCCTTTTTTTCCAGTCGCATTTAAAGCGGATGACATTCCGTATATAGTTCAGGTAAGTCTTGGCCCCCTGCTGCTTGTAGGTCACCAGATAGGCGACTTCCTGCGGGCGGAACCGCAAGCCGACGGGCTTCTTATGCAGAATGGCCTCCACTGCCTTCACCCGATTTGCCATGTCCAGGCCAAACTCGGCACGTGTAAAGGAGAGCCGTTCGTAGTCTATATACAGTTTCCCGATGAACAAGGCATACATCAGGCTGACCCGCGGACGGAAGCTGACCACATACTGCATGCGGTTATCCAAATTGACGGGGTCCTCCATACGGAATTCATAATAGTCCAGATTGTCCGTGCTCAACAGCGCATCGCCATTCTTCACAATGTCCAGATAAAGGGACAAATTGGGGCCTCCCACCACTTTCACAGCCAGCGTGTCACTCTGCTTTTGGCTCAGCAGGCGGCGGCCTTTCAGCAGCTGCACCTTGTCGCGGTCCACATCGCGGGAGTTATAATCCGTCTTATAGACATCCATCACTGCCTCGGACACGCTGATATAGCGGCGGCGCTTCTGCACGGTTTCCCGATAGAAGGCGGTCAGCATGTTGTCATTGCCAGAATAGTTTACTGGAATTTTCTTGATGGCCTCTTCCACTATGACGCGGGGATTATTGCCATAGACCACAATCTCGCTCAAAAGATTGGGGGCCGGTATCATCCAGATGGTCAGCCCGCCCGTTTTTTCAAGTTCTTCCAGAGAGAGGTGTGTAGTGAGATAGCCGATATGGGAGACTTCCAGTCCACGGAAAGCTTCCGCTTCCGCTACTTTCAAGGAGAATGTGCCGTCGGCATTGGTCACCGTTCCGATATTGTTGCCGACAACAGAGACGTTCACGTTTTCGAGTTTCTTCCTGCTGTCCTTATTCTTGACCGTACCGGTGATGACGAGCTCGTTCACTGCCGCGTCCTGCGCCATCAACGGGGTGATACCCGAAGATAAGAATGCAAACAAACACCCAAGTGTAAATCCTACAAAGTTTTTCATAAGGCATGTTTTTAAGGGGTTTCTATTAATAAGAGCGGTGAGAAAGATAAAACCCTATGGAATGGAGAGAAAAACACCAAAAAAGTAGTACGTTGATAATCAGAGAGAAATTTTGCCAAGACATTGCCATAGGTTTGGCAAAACTTTGCCATGCCTATGGCAAAAGTTTGCCAACGCGGTGGCAAAGTCTTGCCAATAGTAAGGCAAAAACTTGTCAAGCTGTCGGCAATAGCTTAGTTGAATTGTTGGGGCTTCCGCTGGCTCAGAATAACGTAGATGATGACCGGCGCACCGATAATGGGCGTGACGGCATTCAAGGGGATAATACCCGCTTCGCCGGGCAAGACGCAAATCAAGTTGCAAAGCAGTGCCACTGCACCGCCACTCAGGATGGTGACCGGCAATAGGGAATTGTGATTGGTTGTCCCCAATATCATGCGGGCCACATGCGGCACGGCCAGGCCGATAAAGGCGACCGGACCACAGAAAGCGGTGGTGACAGCCGTCAAGAGCCCGGTGATAATCAAAAGCCAGTTGCGCACACGGCGGATATTGACACCTAGATTTTCGGCATAGCGCTCTCCCAGCAACAAGGCGTTCAGGGGCTTTATCAACAATAATGAGCCGAACAGTCCCACAATGGTGACCAGCGCAAAGGCCGGCATCTGCTGTAGGGAAACTCCACCGAAGTTGCCCAGCCCCCATATCATATAGGACTGCACCCCCTCTGCCGTAGCAAAGAAGTTCAGCAGGGCAATGGCCGAAGAAGCGATGTAGCCTATCATGATACCCGTTATCAGCAGCATGATATTGCTCTTTATCAGCGTGGAAAAGAAAAGGATAAGTGCCATAATCAGCATGGCTCCGATAAATGCGCCAAGCAGTACGGAGAAGAAGCCGGACAGACTGAACACCCCTGCCGTGATGCTGCCGCCAAACAGCAGCATGACGAAGGCCACTCCCAGACTTGCCCCGGCGTTGATGCCCAGAATGGATGGTCCTGCCAGCGGATTCTTGAAAGCCGTCTGCAACATCAGTCCGCAGACAGCCAATGCGCCACCGCAAAGCAGCGCCGTCAGCGCTTGGGGCAAACGGGATTCCCAAAGGATGAAGCTCCAGCTTGCCTTCTCCCCCTCTCCACCGAGCAGGATACGGAAAACATCGGCAGGCGGAATCGAAACCGACCCCACCAGCAGATTGCCCGCAAAAAGCAATAAGATTACTACTCCCAGCCCGATACCATATTTCCAGCCTTTACTCATAGTTACATTATTTAGCACACAGAGACACGGAGGCACAGAGTTTTCTATTACTTTCACAAAAGTTCCGTATCTCTGTGTTCATCACTCCTTCAGTCTGCAAAAATAGCGCAAGCCTCCCAAATCTCCTATTTCGGGATGCAGAATCTGTATCAGGTCGGATAACAAATAATCGGGACGGAACGGAGTCTCCTCGTAGAAAGGAACTTTCGCCGTATTACAACCATAGACATTCCGGGTCTTGAAAGCCTTGAAACCGGTGTAGCCGATATAATCCGCCTCCAAATCAGCGTAGGTCATATCGCGGTCACGGTTGTACTTCACCAACCAGACGTCGGCATCGCCCGCCTTGTCGAAAACGGTCTCGAAAGCCAGAGGAACAGAACCGCTGTGGGTATCGTCGGCAAAGGCGTAACGCCCGCAAGCATCCTGAAAAAGCCTTCCTATAGTGCTACGCCCTCCCGGAGCGTACCATGCCGAGCCGCTTTTCAACTCACTGACAACGGAGAACGAGGTGGATGAAAGTTGCGCACGCATCTTGAGGCGTTGGTAACAACTGTCCACTTCAGCAAAAAGGCTGTCGGCTTGTGGCGCAACCCCGAAGAGCAGTCCGTAGAAACGCATCCACTCGGCACGTCCCAAAGCGGAGGTTTCCATGTAGTCGGCACATTCGATGATGGGAATATCCAGTTTCTCGATACGGCCATAACCGCCACTGTTCTCGAACGGAGACAGAAGGATGGCATCGGGATGCAGGTCGATGATGCGCTCCATATCGGGATTCATACCGTCGCCACAATCGGCGATGGCACCCCGGCGGCAGGCTTCGTGCACGGCGGGGAGTTTGATGTACTTCAAGTCACAGACACCGCCGATGCTACCAAACACACCCAGATTATCCATCAGTCCGCAGTGGACGGAAGAGTAGATGACTGATTTGGAGAGTGGGGTACGTACCACAGTACCTGCCGGAAGATGTGCCGGGAGTTCGCGGTCTTTCGGGACCAGTATATAGGTATGTAGCGTGTGCAACGTATCCCAAGGATTGCGCAAGGTGGCAAGGGTATAGCCGGGATAGGACATTAAGGTAAGATTCTCTGCATAACGTAAGGGAATGGTGTCACCGTTGGCCAAAGCAGAGGCAGTCTTGCTCCTTCCCCCACAGGAGGAAAGAAACAAGACTGCGAACAGACAGATAAGTAAACTATTTCTTTTCATTGATATTAATTGAAGAAGATAGCAGAATTAGGATTCATACCTCCTGCATCGAACTGCTCTATAAAGGTACCGTCTTTCTTGAAACGATAAATGGTGCCGTTCGTGGTATATTCAGAAGTACCAATATAGAAATCACCGTTATTATCATTTACTTCCAACATATAAATCGTAGAAGTTTTCAACTTTTCCGGTATATCCTTCAAGAAAGAAGCTTCATCCATCTTTCCAGTCTTTATATTATAAGTAAAAAAAGAAGCGGTAGGATTGGTGTAATTTGAATAAGTCAAATAGAGAATATCATCAGTAGCACACATACGGGTGGCACTGCCTAATTCCGTCACCTTATTGTTGGCAGCAGGGTCTATCATCTGTAATGAATAGCCAATATCAACATAATTACCCCATGAAATCAAAAAAACCTTATCATCCTCTTCAACCAAAGCATTGGGGTTCAAACCTACCGTCAACGTCTCTTTCAACTTGAAAGTACGCAAATCTATCACCTTTACGTCATTGTGATAAGTGCTCCAATCAGCAGTACAGCTATTCGCCACATAAAGCATATCCTCGCAGATTGCCACACCTTCCAGATTGTCGCCAAGTCCGGTCAATTTATCCACTACCTCCAACGTTTTCGCATTGATTTTAGCTACAGCTCCTCCGTAGAAGGAAGCATAGATATATCCATCCTCAGCATCGATATAACGAATGCCTGCACTGAGGTCGTTGTCGTCTACAAACGAAACACGTTTCAACTCCACACCCGCAGCATTCAGCTTAGTCAGATAATTGGAACCACTTACAGCTATATATATTTCATCTTCATACTCAATCATACTCTGACCAAGGTCACCCAACTTGGCGTTGTTTTGAGTCTGGTAAATATCACTGATGAAATCCGCATCCTTATTGGGTGCATAAAAGGCAAGTCCTGCATTGTTGGCCCCTTGAGAGCCTTCGTTCAGAATATAGACACGCGTCTGCGGCAGTGTCACCTTCGACCCGCCGTCATCCAGAGAATCGTCATCGTCGTCACTACAAGATGCCAAAGAGGCACCCAAAGCAAGCATGCAGAGCATACCGAATAATAAACTTCTTACTTTCATAATTACAGTTGTTATTGTTTATAATTAGTTTTTGTTGTTCATAAATAGATTATTCAAAACTTGAAAGTACCCGTCAACCGCCACGAACGGCCCGGCATAGGATAATATTTTATCACGTCATACTGTTCATCGGTCAGATTTATAATCTCGGCCTGCAACAGAAGCCGGCAACCGCCCAAAGCAAACTCATGAGAGAGGCTCATCGTATGCTCCAGATAGCCCTCAATCTCATTCTCCGGAATGTTCTGCGACAAATAGTAACGCTTTCCCACTCCTACCGCCGAGTAGCCCACATTCACCCACGGCGTTTCTACAATGGCGGACGCGTTTCCGCTATGAAGAGGAGTATAAGGCAATTGGTCCTTATAGTTCTTCGCGTCGGAATCGGTCAGGTCAATGGCCTTTTGCCATGTATATCCGCCCGACATAATCAGTCTTATTTTCTCCGTCAATGGAACGGTTGCCGCCAAAGTGGCATCCACACCTGCGGCATGCACCTTGCCGTAGTTCGCCATCTTCCACGCATAGGTGGTGGGAAAAGCCACAATCTTATCCGTCACATCATTATAGTAACCGTCGAGCGTAACGGAGATATAGTCGAACACAGACAATCCGGATTTGCTCCATGTGATACCGACATTATATTCGTCTGCCTTCTCGGGTCGCAGATTACGGTTGCCCAGCCGGTAGTAATAGAGGTCGTTGAAAGTGGGCAGACGGAACGTACTCTTATACATCAACCGGAAATACAGCGACTCGTCCTGCCAAGGCTGCATACTGACTGATAAAGAGGGGGCAAAGCGATGGAAGTCATCGGGGACCGTACCTTTCTCGGCATGCTCCGAAGTGGCAGTATGCACCAGCGAAGCCGTGGCCGTGAGCCATCCTTGCCGGTAGCGTGCATTGAAGGCACTGATGGAAGTATATCTTGTAGGGAAAGGACATTCCGGCAAACTGTTGCGCAACTTGTTTATCACCCCATCCTGCGCCAACGAAAGGGTCAAAGCTTCCAAAGGACGGTAGAGAACGGTCGCGGAAATATAATATTCGTCTTGCCGGTGATTTTCCCGATAATATCCGTCGGCATATTCCTTGCCCTCATCCTTATATTGGTTCCAGCCATGATTATACTTTGCCTGTGCCTGCAAACTCCACCGGGGCGAAAAATGCTTCCTATAACGTGCCTGCACAAAAGTATTCTCATCCCAAAGCGTTTCATCGGAAAGGGGATTATAGAGCGTAACCGCCCCTGGAAGTCCCCGGCGGGAATAGAAGTAATAACCCTTCACATCCAGTTCGCTGTCATCCTTGAAAGTATGATAAAAGGTAGCTTCGCCCTGCCAGGAATAGATGCCGGAGTTGTTACGTTTCTCTTCCGTCACGTATTTCCCATTGACCAGCGTGAAAGGGTAATTACCGTCCGCCCTCATATAACCGGCATCTACCGCCACGCGTGTACGGCAGCCCAGTTTCTGCCACCAGCGCAGCGAGGGGCTGACCATGCCGAACGACCCTCCGCGCACCCGTGCCTGAAAAGCGGCATTGCGCCCGTCATCAAAATGAGGTTTTTCCGTCTCTATGCCCAGCACACCGGCCGACGCATACAAGCGGGCGGACTGTAACAAGTCCTCCGACTGCCCGATGGCGAGCGAAAGCATGGAAACATTGTCCAGCGAAAAACGCCCGATATCTATCTGCCCTGCCTGACAATTGCTCACCGCCACCCCGTCATAACTGACAGCTGTATGGGCTGCTCCCATATTGCGTATGGAAACCGTTTTCAGTCCTCCAATGCCTCCATAGTCCTTTACATTGGCTCCGGCAAAACGGCGTACAGCATCTGCCATATTCTGTATTCCCAGCTGGCTGATATCCTGCCGTGACATTGTCTGTATGGGTACGGCAGAAGTCACTTTATTGGGCGACCTGCGTGCTGTCACTGTCACTTTCTCTATCTGATGCACTTTCCCCGTAATCGTATCTCCCCCCACCTCCTGGGCAGAGAGCCGGAGTATACTTGCACCCAATGAAACAGCACAGACCAGTAATACCTTAGTCCTTCCTGACATAGAATAAATGAAGATTATCTTAAACCATTTGCGCACTGCCCACTTTCCTCGAATGGACAATTTTTCGACTTTGTTTTGCAGGTCTTCTGACTCGTTCCCGGTACATCGCCTTCCCGTTCTTTCCGAAGAACAGTGGCACAAGTATGATACACCGAGCATGGAACTCACAGCAGCGGGACTGTTCGGGACTTTCACCCGATTCCCTTTTCATCCGCTTCTCCGGATAGAGAACGCGAAACAAAACGCCGGCAAAGATAGGAATATATATAATAAGTCTATAAATCTTACAACAGTTTCTTCAAAAAAACATTCATTATTTTATAAGAAGCATAACTTAACCCCTTTCTGCGAGAAGGTAACCGATGAAAGGAAAAACGGGCACATATACAAGAGCATAATGCTCCCATAAAGAACAGAAATCCGGCAGAACTTCTGATATCTCCCATCCCGACCAAAGGTGACACGATACCTCCAAATGCAAAACCTATTGCCCCTAAAAGAGCCGAAGCTACTCCGGCATTCCTACGTTCACAGTCCATAGCCAAAGTGTTGGAAGCAGTAAAAGCCATTCCTACCATTGAAAGCAAACAAAAGATCAACACTTCATAAACCCAGAAATTACAATTCAGAAAGAATGCAACGGAAAGTAGTACGGAAATAAACAACATCCCATGATTTCCTATATGTAAGGCATGTTCCATGGTAGAACAACGCACAGACAATGCTGAAGATATTACCATTGCAACCGCATTAACCCCGAAGCAAACACTGAACAGCATGGGTGAAAGACCATAATGTTGTTGCATAATAAAAGGAGCGGAAGCAATATTGGTGAACAGAACACCCATTGTAAAACCGTATTGCAAAATGTAACGCACATATTGGCGGTTACGTAATACGGCACCGAAACGGTGATACATATCTACACATCTTATATTTTGCCTTTGTCCAATTGGCAGAGACTCCTTAAAACGTACACTTCCGATAACCAGAAGAACGCCCAATGCAAACAAAAACCAGAAAATGCCATGCCAACCTCCAAAGTCGGCCAATGCCCCACCGCCTATCGGAGCAACTACCGTAGCTATTCCATTGACAGCGCCAATAGTAGCCAACATGCCAGCAAGCTCATGAGCAGAATATTTATCGGCAGCAATAGAACGGGATATCACAACTCCTCCCGCTCCGGCAACTCCCTGCACAAAAAGCCAGAAGAGCCCGCCGAGCCGGAGGAGCCCACCACCAAGGTGTGCCCCTACTGCCAGAGTGAGATCTCTATCAAGGCTGTGCGCTGCCCCCACTGCACCTCCAAGCTGGAGGGCTTTCCCGAAATGAAAGCCTGAAGCATTCAGCATTGATAATACAACAAAACCCTCCCGGCCGGGCGCAGTCTTTGCGCTTTCGGCAGGG
>ENA-OPFG01001152-OPFG01001152.1-human-gut-metagenome-genome-assembly--contig:-NODE-1152-length-14172-cov-1.958773_pt1 | contig 14172 bp, 10 predicted proteins | sample MGYA00241304_ERZ501542 | MGnify/ENA primary metagenome ERZ501542 (study PRJEB25962, sample SAMEA2042427) | human gut metagenome | biome: human gut; feature: human-associated habitat; material: faeces...
AGCCACGCTGACAGCCACATTCTGCGTCAAGCCTTCCGCCTTTACGTTTACAGTATAGGTAAGCGTCGTGTTTACAGCCGTCACACCGAAGTCGACAGTCGAGCCGTTGTAAGGCGACGTAATCTTCGGGTCGACCACACCGCCCGGAGTCCATCCGATGTTCTGCTTGTCGCCCCAGATATACTCCGCGAGCTCAGGATGGTCGATAAACGGGTTTCGGTTGTTCTGATGCTTGTAGACAGCGTTGTTGCGGTCAATCTCCTTCTGGCTCACCGGGTCCTGCTCGTTCCACTTCAAGAGCAGATTTACAGCCCAGGTTGTGTAGCAAGGATAGCTGTTTCCGGCAAGCATAGGACTGCTCCACGAAGCGATTTTGTCGTTGTAGCAAGCCGCCATATAGAAATACGTGCGGGCAAAGTCGCCCTTATACTCGTCAACCGGCTCGAAAACCGTACCCGAGTAGCCCGGGAATGTCGACTTTCCGAGTTTTCCGAGAGCGTCCACACCATTGCACGACGGCAACGTTGTTCCGTTGGCACACTCGCCGTAAGGGAAGCTGCTGCGCTGTCCGTTCACCTTACCGTCGGTAGGATAAATATGGAACGCGTCCGACACCATCGGCTGCCCCTTTTTGAACCAGCTTTTCGGGAACGAGTGCTCGCGGTTGACACAGTCGCCCACATTGCTGTAGTTGCCACACTTCTTCTGCCCCTCGCGGAATTTCGAAGTGGAATACATGTCCCAATAGTAATTCGTGCCAGGGCGAATGTCCGAATCCTTGTACACGTTCCACAACCCGTCGTAGCCCACGTTTTTGTGCGGTCCAACGATTTCACACAGTTGTTTCAACAATTCCTTCTGGCATTTGCCTTCCGCCTTCTTGTAGTACCCCGAAGGCTCCTGCGCATACGCCAAGCCCGAGAATAGGCAAATCAGCAGCGCAACCAATGAGAGTTTTGTCAATTGTCTGTTCATATTGAATAGTGATTTATTTGTTGTCTTTCAGTTTGCGTCCGGCAAGCATCCCGCAAGCCGCCATAATATCCTCGCCGCGCGAACGGCGGATTGTGCAAGTCACGCCGAGCGAGTTCAGCCTGTCGCGGAAAGCCGTCATCCGCCGCTCGTCGCTCGTTTTCAGTTCCGAGCCAGGGATAGCGTGGAAACGGATAAGGTTGACACGCACCTTCTGTCCCTCCAGGAGTTTTGCAAGAGCGTCGGCATGCGCCTCGTCGTCGTTAAGTCCAGCCCACATGATGTATTCCACAGAGAGGCGTCGCTGATGTGCGAAATCGTAGTCGCGCAGCATCGTCATCACCTTCTTTATCGGGAAAGCGTTCTCGACAGGCATCAGGCGTTTGCGCTCCTCATGATAAGGCGAATGCACGCTGATTGCGATATGCACGTCGGTCTGCTCCACAAGCCGTTTCAAATCGCCGAGTTTGCCAATTGACGACACCGTGATGCGCTTCGGGCTCCACGCCAGTCCCCAACGTTCAGTCAGCACGGCGATGGCACGCACCACCTCGATGTAGTTGTCCATCGGCTCGCCCATACCCATAAAAACAATATTGGTGAGCGTCAGCGACTCAGGAATGCTGAAAATCTGGTTGAGAATCTCCGCCGCCGTCAAATCGCCGTGATAGCCCTGCTTTCCCGTCATGCAGAAACTGCAGTTCATCTTGCATCCAATCTGCGACGACACGCACAGCGTGGCACGGTCGGCGTCAGGGATGTAGACACTCTCTATCATTTTGCCACCGGCAGTGCGGAACAGATATTTCACCGTACCGTCGACACTGCGCATAGCCTCCGCCGGAGCCTCACGCCCCACACAGTAGCGCTCGCTGAGGCGCGCGCGGTTTGACTTCGACAAGTTGGTCATTTCATCGACCGTCGTGGCACGCTTCTCATAAAGCCATTGCGCCATCTGCTTCGCCGTGAACCTCGGCATCGCCATCTCAGCCGCCACCGCTTCCAAGTCGGCAAGCGACAATCCTAACAATTTCTTTTTCTCTTCTGCCATATCATCAATAAAGAGGGAACTGCAAAGTTACAAATATCATTTGGAAACAGACTGATTTTTTCAGATATATTAACGAAATGCCTCTTTGATGTCAGGAATCGACCACGGCAACGACATAAAAGCGACAAAGCCCGGCACTAAGCCAAGCTTTGTCGCTTTTACATATTTTTTCTCAATCAGCCGCCAGCTCAGAGCGACGGATTATCATGCGGTATGTCAACGCACAACCGCCTTGCCCGTTGTTCCGTCGGCACGGCGCACCACATAGATGCCAGGCGCCGGATTTTCCACCTTGCGGCCGTAGAAATCGAAATAGCCGACCACCTCAGCCTCTCCGGCGGCAATGCGGTCGGCAGCACCTTCCGGCTGTACTACGAAATCAGCGAGCGAGCGCGGAGCGACCGTCGCAACCGGAGTGAGATAGTAGCAGATGCCCGTTACCGTCCACACTTTGTCGAAGTATCCATTAGTGGAACTGTTGTAGATGTCAGTGCCACGGAAATACCAAAGCTCGCCCGAGCGGGTTTTGTCGGAAACAAGGTGGAACGGCACATTGAACTTTCCGTAATAGTCAGGGTCTGGGTAGTTGCCATATTTTTCATCAAACTTCACATCTTTCACCGTCACAAGCTGGAATATCACGTCGTAAGCCTCGGCAGCGTGAATCTGTTCGAACGTGAGCACCTTGGGTTCCACAACGTTTCCTTCAGAAACGACGCGCCATGCGTCGGCAGCCACCGGCACGAAATCGATGCCACCGTCGTCGGAGAAAATCACGTTGCCCACAATGTCGGTGATGTTGTCGCCCTGCTTCACCTTCGTCAAGTCGACCTCATCGTATCCGCAGCCCGACGCCGAACGCACCTCGGCAGCCGATTGGGAATCCTGCGCATAGAAGGTGTAGAAATTAGAGTCGATTGCCGTAACCGTAGCCTCACCCTTGTAGACGTAGAGAGTGGTCATCGAAATGTTGTCCTCGTCAAACAGTTCCTTGAACGAATTGACAGCAATCGTCTCAATCGGACGCCATTCAACAATCTGCGTGCGCGACTGCGCGCCGTCGGCAGCATATACAATCTTGTCGGACGTCATTGCCGTATTGTCGACTGTAAGAGTCAACACCACATCGCAACCGTTCTCGCTCTCAGCGTCGGCCTTTGCCACAGTGGTCGCGGAAACAGTCACCTCGCCCGACACCGGCGAAGACAACGAGATGTCGCCCTTCAGATTCTTACCCTTCACATTTATCGTTTTCGTATATGTCAAGCCCTTGTACACCTTTCCGAAATCAACCGACATATCGGTGATTGTGATTTCCGGAGTCTCCACAGCATCAGCCTTGGCGGGAGTGAATATCTCATTCCATGTCGACGCCACACGCACCTCATCGATTACGGCGACCGGAGTTTTTGCCACCGACGACGAACCTTGTCGCAACTCGATGCCGCGCACGTCGGCAAGCGACTCCGAGCTCTCTTCCTCCGCCACAACAGAAGCCGCAGGCTCAGCGTCGCCCTTTGCCGGGTTCACCCATAGCGAGATGCGGTCGTTGTCGGCTCCGTCAATGATTTCGTATTTCACAACGACAAGATATGTCGTGCCAATCGCACACTCCTCGTCGGCCCACGCTACAGACGTTTTCACATTGCCAAGATTTGCCACATTGCGGCTCACGCCCAATTTGAAGCCCTCTCCGGAAGCCTGCGCAAACAAGCCTGCGCCTTCCGACCCGGCCTCGGTATCGCCAAACTTTGTGGCGTCGAGCGAATTGGCACCTGTAAGCGCCATAAACGCAGCCGTGCGCGAACCTGACGGCAACTCGCTCACGTTGACCAACGCAGAATAATAGACCGTGCCTTTTGCCGCATCGGTGCCTTTGTCGCGGAAAAGCATCTGGCAATATTCGCCCGATTCCTTTGTCAGACGCACAGCCTTTCCAGCGGCGTTGTCCTGATATCCGGCAAACGTCAGCGGAGATTTTGTCACCTGAATAGGCGCCGTTGTTTTCTTTCCGTATTTAACCCATTTTCCATTGCCATAGAGATTACCTTCAGCATAATCAAACGACTCGGCAAGATAAGTTTCAGCACTTGCCGTCAAAGCCATCGCCATGGTCGCGGCACAAAAAAGTAGAAGTTTCTTCATTTATCCTAATATTGAAATTCTTCGCAAGTTACGAAAAAAAAGCGACATATAAAAGCGCCACGCCATGCGGAGCAAAAAGATGGCGGCTGAAGCTTCAACCGCCTCAACCGCCAAAGTTCTGTATTTCTGAATCTTATCTTAATTGCGCTCTTTCACCACTCCGAGTCTGTAAGCTGCAAGAAGTTGCTTCAACTCATCAATCTGCTTGCGCAGCACCTTGCCCTTGTCGGTGTCCTTCACAAGCATCCGCTGCGAATTGAACTCCACAAGGAATGAGTTTGACTTGATGTCGAGACCCTCCTCGATAGCCTTCTGCCGCGACTCAAACGGTTCGTGCTGCACAAGCTGCAGCGCGCGCGAATGGAACACCAGCGTATACCCGGCGATTCCCGTCTCAGGCTGATATGCACGCGAGAAGCCACCGTCGATCACCAGCATCTTTCCGTTGGCCTTCACCGGCTGCTCTCCCTTTATGGTTTTCACCGGCACATGGCCGTTGATTATGTGAGAATGAGGGTTGTCGATGCCGAACTCCTGAAGGATTTTGTTGCAAATGTCCTCGCGGTCGCGAAGAGTGTAGTATGCACCTTTCTCCTCCTTGTGCAACTCCTTGTCGGCGATGAAATAACGCTCGAACGTAGCCATCTTGTCCTTGTCGAACAGCGGAGAGTCGGGACCGCACCACAAGTACCACAGATAGTCGAGCGCAAAACTCGTCGTGTCGTTGTTATCGTCGAAGAATGCAGCGCGCACCAGTTGGTCAACCCTGTCGAGCAGTCGCTTTCCGGCAAACTTCTCACCGAGGATTGTCACCTCCTTGAACGAGCCGTCGGCATTCAACGGAATCGAGGCATGGAAAAGCAGATTGTTGTTGCACACAAGATACATGCTTCCCTCGGTCATGAAACAGCGGATATGCTTACGCAGCTTCTCGCTGTGGGTGAACGAATTGTGGAGCTTCTCCACCAAATCGCACTCCTCCGCCGTCAGACGGTAAGGATCGTTGGGGTCGATTGTAGGAAACTCCGAGTCGAGCATCTTATACTCTTTTCCACCATAGCAAAGCATACCGCGCTTAAAGTCAATCTTATCAAGCAACAGACGGCCGTCCATGCCAAATTCCGGATGGCGCTTTATGATGCCCGCCTCCAGTTTGAACTGAATCACGGCTATCGCCTTGTGCATCTGCGCAATGAGGCGCAACGTCTTTTCCGGATAAGTTTTGTCGGCATATTTCTGCTTCAACGCAAACACCGTGCATGGGTCGTTGGCATACGTATCCATTGCGAACGTGGCGAGAGGCAACAGGTTGATGCCATATCCCTCCTCGAGCGTAGTCAGCGTGCCGTAGCGCATCGAGATGCGTATCACGTTGGCTATACAGCTGTCGTTGCCCGCCGCGGCACCCATCCACAGCAAGTCGTGGTTGCCCCATTGGATGTCGACGTTGTGGTAGTTGCACAGCGTGTCCATGATGATATGCGCACCCGGTCCGCGGTCGAAAATGTCGCCCACGATGTGGAGCGAGTCAATCGTGAGCCGCTGAATCAGGTTGCACATCGCGATGATGAAATCATCGGCACGCTGAGTTGAAATTATCGTATTGATAATCTGGGTGATATATCCCTGTTTATTCTGATCGTCGACCGTTTCGTGCAGCAATTCCTGAATGATGTAGGAAAACTCCTCCGGCAACGACTTGCGCACCTTCGAGCGCGTGTATTTCGACGACACGTTCTGGCAGACGCTCACCAGTTTGTTGAGCGTGGTCAGATACCAGTCGTTCATATCCTTCTCCTGCTCCTTGACAATCTGCAGCTTCTCCTGCGGATAGTAAATCAGCGTGCACAGCGCCTTCTTCTCCGATTCCCGCAGCGTGTTTCCGAAGATGTCGTTCACCTTACGCTTGATTGAGCCGGAGGCGTTTTTCAGCACATGCTGGAACGCCTCGTATTCACCATGTATGTCGGTCAGAAAATGCTCAGTGCCTTTCGGAAGGTTTAGAATTGCCTCCAGATTTATGATTTCCGTGCTTGCCGCCGCCACCGTGGGAAACAGGCGCGAGAGGAGTTTCAGATAATGAATATCGAGTGTAATGGCTTGTTCCTGAGCCTTTTTATTTTCAGACATTGTCAAATATTTAGTCTTTAGTTATTGTTTGTTAGAAACAGCACAAAACCGAATGTGTTTCGTTTTGCAAAGATAGTGTTTACAAATCAAAATTGCAAAAAGCGGATACATTATAATTGCGGGCGCCGCCGCCACTCCGTCCAGCCAAATTTGTTCCCTTTTTTTTCCATTAATTCATACAAAAAAGCGTATCTTTGCGAATGAATACAGGCTACTATGTAGAATTTGTCATAAAAACAATAAACATTTCTGAACAAAAAACTTGAAATTACCGATGAAAAAGACTTTGGCAATAATCCGCCACGACCCGTGGCTTGAACCATATTCCGACGCAATCAACGGTCGGCACGACGAAGCCGTGCGCAAAGAAAAAGAACTCGCCGGCAAAGGAGGCACGCTCGTTGACTTCGCCAATGCGCACAAATATTTCGGACTGCACAAGACGCGCAGCGGATGGGCATTCCGCGAATGGGCGCCCAACGCCACTGCTGTCTACCTTATCGGCTCATTCAACAATTGGACAGAAAAAGCAGAGTTCGCCCTCACCCGCATCGACGGCGGAGTGTGGGAAATCACGCTGCCGAAAGACGTGCTGCGCCACGGCGACCTGTACAAGCTGAAAGTGCATTGGGACGGCGGTTGCGGTGAGCGCATCCCAGCCTACTCCACACGCACCGTACAGGACGAGAAGACCCTGATTTTCTCAGCGCAGGTGTGGCAACCGGCGCGCCCGTACAAATTCAAGGTCGCCGACTTCAAGCCCCAGACCAACCCGCTGCTCATCTACGAATGCCACATCGGCATGGGCGAGGACAAGGAAGGCGTAGGCACCTATGAGGAATTCCGCGTCAACGTGTTGCCGCGCATCGAAAAAGACGGCTATAACGCCATCCAGATCATGGCGATTCAGGAACACCCATACTACGGGTCGTTCGGCTACCACGTGTCGAGCTTCTACGCCGCTTCGAGCCGCTTCGGCACGCCCGACGAGCTGAAACGTCTCATCGATGACGCCCACAGCCGCGGCATTGCCGTGATTATGGACATCGTGCATTCCCACGCCGTAAAAAACGAGGTGGAAGGACTCGGACGCTTCGACGGCAGCTACGACCAATATTTCTACGGCGACTCGCGCCGCGAACATCCGGCATGGGACTCGCTCTGCTTCGACTACGGCAAGAACCAAGTGCTTCACTTCCTGCTGTCGAACTGCAAGTTCTGGCTTGAAGAGTATCATTTCGACGGATTCCGCTTCGACGGTGTCACGTCGATGCTCTACTACAACCACGGACTCGGTCAGGCATTCTCGTCGTATGACGACTACTACAACGGCGGACAGGACACAAACGCAATCACATATCTGACGCTTGCCAACAAACTTATCCACAAAGTCAACCCCCACGCCATCACCATTGCTGAGGAAATGAGCGGCATGCCCGGACTCGCCAACAAGGTAAGCGACGGAGGCATCGGCTTCGACTACCGCATGGCGATGGGCATCCCCGATTTCTGGATAAAGACCATAAAAGAGAAAAAAGACGAGGACTGGAAGCCTACAGCCATCTTCTGGGAGCTGACCAACCGCCGCGCCGACGAAAAGACAATCAACTATGCCGAAAGCCACGACCAGGCACTTGTGGGCGACAAGACGATAATCTTCCGTCTTATCGACTCCGACATGTATTGGCACATGATGGTTGACGACCACAACATGAACGTGGACCGCGGCATCGCGCTCCACAAAATGATACGCCTCGTCACGCTCGCCACAATCAACGGCGGCTACCTCAACTTTATGGGCAACGAGTTCGGTCATCCGGAATGGATCGACTTCCCGCGCGAAGGCAACGGCTGGTCGTACAAGTACGCACGCCGCCAATGGAGCCTCGTAGACCGCGAAGACCTGAAATACAAATTCCTCGGCAAGTTTGACGAGGACATAATACACCTTGTCCGCTCAAAACGCAATTTCCAGGCAACCCCTGTTGAGAAGCTTTGGGACAAGGACGATGACCAAGTGCTGGCGTTCAAACGTGGCGACCTCGTGTTTGTGTTCAACTTCAACCCGTCGAAATCGTTCTCCGACTATGGCATACTCGCGCCGGAGGGATGCTACAGCCACGTGCTCAACTCCGACCAGGACATCTACGGCGGCTACAACAACATCGACACCACAGTGAAGCACCTGACCATCAGCGACCCGCTATATCAGCCCCATGGCATCGGCTGGCTGAAGCTTTATCTGCCGGCACGCTCCGTGCAGGTGTTGCGCTACAAAAAGTGACAATAACAAGACAATTAATAAGCCCTATTAATTCAAACAACCGCGGCGATTCTCTCTCACAATCCACGCCGCGGTTGTTTTTCTTATTATTTTCAAGATTATGTAAAAAAAAGACATCTATAATTCGCAATAAAATATGTAACTTTACCCGCAAACCAAACATTTAACAACTTACGGTATGAAAAAACTACTATCGATCATGGCAATAGGGCTTGCGGCATTGACTGCCAACGCCGGTCCTGGAGTGTTCAACCACCTCGGTTTCGGGGCAGGAATCGGCACAAGCGGCATAACCATTGAAGCCGCCACACCGATTACCAACTTTGTCAACCTTCGCGCAGGAGTGTCGTGGATGCCGGCAATCACATTCAATGCCGACGCCGACTTCACATACACCATGATGTCGGAGACACAAACCGGCACCGTCAACCTTAAAGGCGACTTCGGTCGCGTGCAGGGGCAAGTTATTTTCAACGTCTACCCAGTACCCAAAGTCCCTGTATACGTTGCCGCAGGCGCTTATTTCGGAGGCGACAAACTGCTCAAGATCACCGGACACAGCTCCGACCTTGCCAATCCAGACGCGCAGGCAGTGATCGGCGACTACAAGATTCCTGCCGACAAAGACGGAAACATCTCAGGTGGTTTCAAGGTAAAGAATTTCCGTCCGTATCTCGGCATCGGATGGGGGCGCATGATTCCGGGCAAGATTGTGAATTTCTCAACCGAACTCGGCGTGCAGTTTGAGGGTACTCCGGAGCTGTATACCGACTATGGCGAAATCGATGAGTCAATCACAGAGGACGACAACACATTCAACAAAGTGGCCAACGCGCTGAAGGTGTATCCGACACTCACATTCCGCATCAACTTCAAGGCATTCTAAAAATGCCACCAACCAGTAACGACAAAGCCACTCAAATTTGAGTGGCTTTGTCGTTACTGATTGAGTATTTTCTCATATATCGCCCGGCGCTGCGCCATAGATATTGAGATATCGAATTTTCCCGCCATCGCCTTGCAATCCGGCTTCATCCGCCGGCGCAAGTCGGGATCGGCAAGCTTTTGGATGCCATTTTTGAAATCCTCCACACTGAACGGGTTGCAAAGGAATCCCGTCACCCCGTCTTTGAGATATTCGCGGATGCCCTGCACGTCGGAGCCAACCAACGGCACACCTTCGCAAAGCATTTCCAAGCCAGCCATTCCAAGCCCTTCTCTAAGCGACGGCATCACACCGATGTCGGCACAGGCGGCAATAACTTCAGGCATATCACTGTGGAAACCGATAAACACCGTCTGCACGCCGCCCTTCTCCGAGAGGTCGACAAGTTCTTGCGCCACAGGGTCGGATGTTGTCTCATGTCCGCAAACCACAAAGACAAATTTATCCTTGTCGGGAAGTTCGGCGAGAGCCTTGACTATAATCGTCTGATTCTTGTAATGCACCAGTCTGCCCACCGCCAGCACCGCTGTCTTGTCGACAGGCACGCCGCATTTACGGCGAAATTCATCCCTATCTGCCACGACGTTGCTGAAGCGTCGGCAATCAAGCCCCACACCACTTATCTGGAACACATTTCTGCAGTGCGTAGCTTTCATATAACCGTAATCCTGACTGTTGACAGTTATTATGGCGTCGCAGAATCTCGATGCGAAACGTTCAACAGTGTTGCATGCAAGAAACAGTTTCCGGGAAGAAATTGGAGAATATGGCAATCCGTGGGTCGTATATATCACCTTCGTGCCCTTTCTTCTATATTTCCGCGCCGCCAACCGGGCGAAAAGCCCGACTGCGGTGGTGTGGCAATGCACAAGGCCAAAATGCCTCGACGCCAACAACTGTTTCAGCTGCTTGTAAAACTTCAGATTGTTTCTCGACAGCATTGAATTGCTGTCCACGCGTGCATCGACAAACGTCACTCCCTTCTCCTGCATTATGCGGAGAGTATGCTCCTCCCGGGCGCTATTGTCGGCCATCGCAAACACACGATAGCCCATCTGATTGAGCATATCAATGTCGCTCCACAGGAAATGGAACATTCCTATGGTATTGGTCACAATCAAAGCGTTTCTCTCAGCCATCGCAGAAGCCTTTACTTTGTGCGTCTCACAGAGCGGACAGCACCGCTGGAGCTGCTCGACGACGGTTTTTTCTTCTTTGTGGTTTTCTTTTTCTCCGGTTTCTTCTCGGTCTTCTTTTTCGTTGTCGTAGACTTTTTCTGACGCACCGAGCGTTTGTTTTTCGGAGTTGTCACAGTTGATGTCTCCTCCTCGACCTCATCGGTGTCGCCACCACGCTCAGACACCACCACGTCGTCCGACAATCCCTCTGCCTTTAGGCGCGCCGCCTCTTCAGCCTCCTGCCGCTCAGCAAGCTCCTCACGCGTCGGCACCCACAGATTGCGGTCAAATGCACGCAGACGGTTCTCAATGCTGTCCTGCGCATGCTTCAAGTCGTCGGGGTCAGGAAACATCTGCATCAGCGACAGATTTCGCAAGTTGCGCGTTTTGTAGATGTCGCCCTTATACATTCCAAGCTGGAAATAATCGTCGTAGTTGTATTTGGCAAGGTTGTTGTCGTCGTCGACAAAGATGCTCTGCTGTGCCAGATATGGGCGCAGTTGGTCAAGTTTCACCCAGAACATAGGATATTTTATAGGCTCGCCGCCATAGTCGTCCACACGGTGGAGCACAGGGCAAAGCGCCTGAATCTGCTTTGTGACACGATTTTCGAGGCTGTTGAACTCATAACGCTCAATTGCATAGAAACTGAGCACCTCGTTTGTAGGCACGTCGCTATCCTCGATGACATATTTCGGATTTTTCTCCGTGCTTCCGCGACCGGTTGTATATATGATATGGAATCTGTCGAGCATCTCACCCACCTTTATTTTATATTGGTCGGTAAACACCTCGCGTCCGTCAAGATACTCGTAGGCCGGCACCTGACCGTTGCACACCACCCTCAGGATGATGCGGAACAGGCTCTCCTGCCCGTCGACCGGCTCGTCGGGATAATAGAGCGCAAGGTTTTGAGGCTGCGTCAAGTCGAGTTGACGGTAGATTATGCGTTCCCACATCTTGCTGGCATCGCTCACCTCAGGCTTCTCATAGAAGTCGCGCATGCGTTGCGTCACGCCAGCCGCTGTTTCGTCTTTCTTGGTTCTGTCGGTTTTGCGCGTCACCTGTGCCCCAGCCTGCAACGACAGGCCGGCGAGCAAAGCCACTGCAAATATGTATCTCAGTTTTTTCATATCTCAACTTGTTTCGTTGTCAATTTTTAGTTTACAATCACCTCCATCGGCGACAGGTCGCGGACAATGCCGTCAGGACCCTTCGCACGTATACGCGTGATGTAGAATCGCTTGCCGCGCGAGAGTCGGCGGAAACTTGTCTTCTGACGCTCCGAGAAGCGCGACCCTGCCGATTTCTCCGGCATCGCGTTGCCCATCGAGTCAAACACGATAGTCTCGAAATCCACCACAGAATAGTGCACGTTCAGCAAATCGTCGTCGATAGCAGCATCAAGCCCGTTGGCAGCCAACAAAAGCGATTTTGCAAATGGCTTCGAGCCTTTATAGTGGTTTTCGTTTCCTTTCGAGTCCTTATATGCGATATATGCCGTCGGATCGGGCAGCTTGCGCACACGGAATGTAGACGTAGACACCGTCTGCGAACGGCCTTCGAGAGTGGCTGTCACCGTAATTACGCATTCCGCACCCACACGCGTAGGATGAGCGTTCCAATGGTCGCCGCTGCGCGTCAGCGAACCGTTGGTCATCGTGGCAGACACTGCATTTTGCGCCACGCCAGGCACTGATATGCTTATCGGGTTGTTGATTCCGGCATAAAGCACGTTCATCATCGTCGCCGACACAGTGGCTGTAGGTTCGATTACGGTGTAGTCCGACTGGAACGGATAGCGTGAAGTGGTACCGTCTCCGCGGGTCACGTCAAGGTATCCGCTGTAGGTGAACGTACCCGTCTGTCCAGCCATGAACTCGTAAGTCCGGGTGTTGGCAGGCAGCTGGCGGCCATTGACGAATATTGCCGGACGCTGCGTAGTGTCGACCGCCGCAAGCACAATGTCGGCACTGTATTTTCCGCCCCTCATCACGAGTTTCGAGTTAGGAATCACGAATGCGTCAAGTTTGTTTACGCGCACGTCGCCCGCGTCCACACTCGCCACAAGCGTCTGCAAAGCCTCGCCCTCAGCAAAGAGCAGGTCGTTCTGCAGCTTCGACAGCAGCGTGACAGACGCCACGACAGGCATATTCTCAAACATTCCCGACACCCACGGCACTTTTATCATCGAGCCTTTCTGAAGCACCGGCTCCGTTGCCAACGCCTTCTGAATGGCAGCCTGCTTCTTGGGGTCGGCAATGTAGGCGGCGATATACTTGCGGTATGCCGCCAGCCTACGCTCCAGCTTTGCGCCGTTTCCGTAGGTCACCATCACCTTCGACGAAGCCTCGAGGTTGTCCTGGTTCAGGATGTTGTCCACCTTACCATCCACGCCGTCGGCATCGCGCACGATGGCAAGTTTCAGAGAATCGATGTATTTGTAGAGCGACAGCGTCTGCCGGCGCACGTCGGCAGCCTTGTCAAGCCACGGCTTGCCCTTCTGCGGATTCTGCCGTGTGAATTCCTCCAATTGCATATAGAGGGCGGCATTACGGTCGCTGACGTTGCTGTTTGTGCGTTTCAGACCGTCTTCGACAAGCGTGAACCCGTTGAGCACGTCGCTCGACACGTTGAGCGCGAGCATCGCCGTCAGAACGATGTACATCAAGTTGATCATCTTCTGACGCGGGGACATTCTTGCCACATTTCCGTTTGCTCCCATATTGCTTTAAATCCTTTCGCTTTAGTTCTGTTGTTCAGTTTCTTCGCCGCCGGCTTTCTGTTCCGGAGCCTCCGCCGGTTTTTCAGGCTCGGCAGGCATCGCAGAGCCCATCGGGCGGTACATGTTGATGGTCATCGCCGTGATCATCTTCTCGTAGACAGAGTTGAGCTGCTGCATGTAGCGCGCCATCTTCTGCGTTTCCTCGCAATAATGGTCGCTCTCAGCCGCAGCCTTGTCATACATGTTGCTTATGTCCTTCAATCCGCGGTTCACACGGTCGATATTGTCAAGCTGCGAAGAAATGCTCTTCAACTGGATTTCATAGATGGTGTTGAGTCCGGCAATGTTGCGGTTGAGGCTTGTCATCTGCTCAACGTAGCCAGTCGAGCTTTCCGAGATGTTTTCCGAGTTGTCGGTAATCGCCTTGTAACTGTCGAGCAGTACAGTTGAAACGCGGTTGAGCGCCTCCGTTGTCTGACGCAGCTGCTCCATCTGCTCAGAGATGGCGGCAAGCTGGTCGGTGTATTGCTGAGTGACGCTCGTCATGCCCTGCAAGTCGGGAGCGTCGCCGCCAACAAGCCATGCTGGCCATTAAAAAGAAGTTCGGGAAAAATGCCATCATCAAGGGCATGGACCTGCAGGAGGGTGCCACCGCCATGGAGCGCAACGCACAGATCGGAGGGCACAAGGCATGACCCACCGCTATGACGACATTATCAACCTGCCGCATCATATCTCGCA
>ENA-OPFG01001153-OPFG01001153.1-human-gut-metagenome-genome-assembly--contig:-NODE-1153-length-14168-cov-9.926309_pt1 | contig 14168 bp, 10 predicted proteins | sample MGYA00241304_ERZ501542 | MGnify/ENA primary metagenome ERZ501542 (study PRJEB25962, sample SAMEA2042427) | human gut metagenome | biome: human gut; feature: human-associated habitat; material: faeces...
GTTTTTTCCTCTGTTTTTATAATGTCTTTTATCCCCGGAAGCAATCCTCGACCTGCTTCACAATCGCTTCATCCAGCCAGCCCTTCTTCGCCATATCCCACAGGATCTCACAGGCTTTTTCGTGAGACATGCCCTGTTTATAGGGACGGCTTTCCGTCAATGCCTGATAGATATCTATGCATGCCATCATGCGCTCCTGTGTGTTCAGCTCTGCGGCAGTCTTCCCGAAGGGATAACCGGTTCCGTCCAATCGTTCATGGTGAAATGCCGCCCAGTCACGGATCTCGTCAAAATCATCAATGTCAGACAGAATATAATAGGTATATGCCGCGTGATGCTTCATCACGGCAAATTCATCTTCCGTGAGTCTTCCCGGTTTCTCCAGAATCTCATTTCCTACCGCTACTTTTCCGATGTCGTGCAAAGCGCCCGCAAGGTACATTTTCTGCACGGTTTCTTCATCAAATCCCATATAGCGGCTCAACCGTTTTGCATCCTCTGCTACACCGATAGAATGGGTGCTGGTGAATGGAGATTTGTAATCGACGATCTGTGCAAAAAAGCTCGCCAGCTCCTTGATCTGCGCGAAACTTAGCTCCTGTTTGATGCGGGGGATTTTCTCCCACAGATTTTTCTCAAATCTATCCTCTCCCAGTGTCAGAAAATGCGGCAGGGGAAACGCCTGCAGGAAAGCATCCACACATTCTTTGTCCACAATGGTTTCTTCATTTTTGTGAAGATATCCACAAGCTTTATTAAAAGTATCCTCCGTAAATCCCTTTGCACCGTATGCCCGGTCCAGCAGATCGCTTAAATGAATGATTCGGGAAAAAAGCGGAACCTCTTCCCATGTTTTTCCAAACGGTCCACTCCCATTGGCATTTTCATGGTGATACAGAATTACATTCTTCACATCCGTATGGAAGGGAAGTCTCTGTATATTTTTTTCACCCAGGGTACAGTGAATTCCTACCTGAGAAGCTTGCGGAACATTTGCAACATCCTTATGTAATTCTTCCTGAATATACTGTGTCAGTGCATTATCATGAAGCAGGGCACATGCTGCCAGATCCTGCAGGCTCTCATCGCTGATCCCCAGCTGCTCTGCCATGCAGACACTCATGTATGCCACACGCTTCGCATGTTTGTCAGTCACATGTACCAGTTCTGCCTCCACACAGTCCAAAGCATACGAACAGGCTGACAATAATCCTAAAACATCCAGTAACATTTCTATATTTCTCCAATCTCTTTATAACACACCTATTATGACAATGATTTATGTGAAAAGCAAGCATATCCCAGATAATAAATTATATCAAAAAGGAGCATCTCCCGGTACTGCAGAGTTGCTCCTTCTTACTGTCCATTGATCGGATTATGTTAGCTATTGATCCTCTTAATTACTTCTTCCATTACAGGCATCGCAGGTATTGCTCCTTCTCTCTCAACACATAGGGAAGCCACCGCATTTCCAAAGCGGACACATTCTATCATTTCCTGTAAAGAATATTCTTCTATACGCTTACCGGATTCACAAATCTTATATAAAAAGCCTCCCATAAAAGAATCTCCGGCACCGGTGGTATCCACAACTTTGCTGGAATAACCTGAAACATATGCTTCCTGCTGATCCTGCAGATATACAAACGATCCTTTTTCTCCTAAAGTAATGAGTACTATTTTTGCGCCATACTCTGTTATGCTCTCTGCTGCTTTCCGAACATCCGTATAACCTGTTAATAGCTCAATCTCTTCTTCTGATACTTTAACGATATCTGCATATTCTAAAATACTTCTCATCCATTTACAGGCTTCTTCCTGTGAATCCCATAAACTGGCTCTGTAATTCGGATCATAAGAAATAATTGTTCCATTATTTTTCGCAGCTTTTAATGCAATAAACTCTGCATTTCTGGATAGTTCATCTGTTAACGACAAAGAGCCTACATGAAGAATACGGCTTTGGCAGATGATATCTTTCCGTATTTCCTCAGCCTTCAGACCGATATCTGCTCCGGGTTTTCTGGCAAACGCAAAATTTCGTTCTCCGTTATCTGCCAGTTTAACAAAAGCAAGTGTTGTAAAATAGTCTGCATCACTTATTAATCCTTCGGTTGAGACACCGCATTTATCCAAGGTTTCCTTTAAGAAATCACCCAGGAAGTCTTCTCCTATTTTTCCGATAAATGCTGTTTGGGCACCCAGCCGTTGTGCCGCAACCACAACATTAGCAGGTGCACCTCCCGGATTTTGTGTATAAGACAATGTTTGTCTTTCACTCTCTTTTTTCCCGGTAAAATCAATCAATATCTCTCCCAGAGAGGTAATATCATAATGCCGTTTTGTCCTATATTTTATATCTACGCCTATATTTCCTTGTGGGTATAATTTTCCTGTATAGCGATATAAACCATGCTCCCACAATAATGTAAATGTATTTCCGTCTATGAGGATATCAATATCTGTTTCTTTTTCCATCATTTCACAGGGCACAGTCCGTATACCATATCTGGAAGCTCTGTCTGCCCGGTTATAATTCACGGTCATTTCTTTATTTGAAGAATCAAAGCATATTGTCACGATATGTCTATCTGTATCATATAGATCAATACACAACAACTCTCCATCTCCCGGCAGCTTTCCCTTCAGTTCTACCATAACCGGCTCACTTTGCGGTGGTATGTTTTCACCGGTCCAATGTTTTTCCAATGTTCTGCTGAAGAGCTTCATCTCAGCTTTCACTTTATCAGCCACTTTTGCGCACAAGCGCCTGTTATCATCTAAATACCACACTCGTGATACATCCAGTATTCCACGATACCCCTCCTCCGGACCGAAATCCCGGATCCAGGGCATCCACAGCCAGCCGCCCAGCCAGGCAACAGACCGTATTTCCCCATGCAATACCGGATATGTCTGTGCTGCATAATAATGAGTTCCAAGATCCAAGGTTCCTCTTATCTCTTTATGGAATTCACATTTGTCAAAATCCACCTGTCCGGACAGATACAGCGTCGTTACACTGTCTTTTTCATACATCGGCGAAGTTGTCAAAAACCAGACATCATCAAGGCAGAAGGCATCCGGACATTCAAACATTCTGCCCTCACCGGGCTCTGCTTCGTACAAAATTCCGCTATACGCCCAATGGTACAGATCGGTAGAAGAGAACAGATAAATTCTTCCGCAGCTGTCCGGATGTTCAATTCTTCCGGTGGATCCTCCACAGATCATTCTCCATTTCCCTTGTGCAAAAAACACCTTGGGATCTCGAAAATCTCTTCCTCCCTTTTCCGGGACTTCTTTTATCAGCGGGTTTTCTTCTGCCTTTACGAAATGTATCCCATCCTTCGACACTGCCAGATTTTGCGTCTCAAAAATACCGGTTTCATCTTCCGTTCTTCCTGTATAAAATAAAAATAGCTGATCATCATGTACAACAACCGATCCGGAAAAACATCCGCCGTTTTTATCGTTATCATAGGGCATGTCGGGGACCAGTGCCGGTTCCAATTCTTCCCAGTGTATCAGGTCCCGGCTTACCGCATGCCCCCAGTGCATACTGTCCCAGTTATCATGGTACGGATTATACTGATAAAATAAATGATATTGTCCTTTAAAAAACACCAAGCCATTAGGATCATTGATCCAGCCTTTCTGTGGTGTAAAATGTAGGGATGGCCTTACGATATCTCTCATTTTCTTATCCTTTCACTGCTCCTGCAGTCATACCACTTATAATATACTTCTGCAAAATGACATAAAATACTAATTCAGGAAGCATGATCATCAGACTCGCTGCAATGATCCCACTATAATCCATGGTATATTGTCCTTTAAACATAGATGTCATTAATGACACGGTGTTTAAGGCATTATCCTGAATAAAGGTTGATGCAAACGGGAACTCATTGTAAATATAAACTGCATTAAAAATAATGATCGTCACGAACGTGGGTTTCATAACCGGAATCACCACTTTGGTACACAGCTTAAATAGATTGCAGCCGTCGATAATTGCTGCTTCTTCCAATTCTCCGGGGATATCTCTCAAAAATCCGGTAAACAGCAAGGTATTGAACGAGATGTTCACTGCAACATACGGCAGGATCAGTCCCAAACGGGTTCCAAGAATTCCCATCAATGAATCAATCCGATATACCGGAAACAGTAGTACATAAATAGGGATGCCAATCCCGATCAGCAGGAAAAGATACAATGTTTCCGATGCCTTATGGTTCCGAAAAACCATTCTGGCAATTGCAAACGAACTCATAAAAGTAAATAAAATACTGAAAAAAGTAGATATTACTACCAGTAAAATCGTGTTAAAATACATTTTGGAAAAATCAATAGTATCGATCGCACGCTGATAATTTTCAAAGTTTATTGTCTGCGGCAAAGAAAGCGGACTGTTGACAATCTCATTATTTGTCTTTAATGAAAGTAACATAGCCCACAGTATTGGCATGACCAAAAGAATAATCAATCCCAGCAGACATATGTAAAAAATGACTTTTTTTATCGATATTCTCTTGTTTCTCATGTTTAACTCCTTTGCTTCCTCGTTGTGATCTTAATATAGGAAAACGAGCCCAGAATTGAAAGTAACAGAATTGCAACCGCAATTGCCATTCCATATCCATACCTTCTGGATGTAAATACTGTAAAATACATATATGAGGTAAGCAGCTCCGACTGATGAGTAGGTCCTCCGCCTGTCATCTGATATACCAGTTCATATATTTTAAATACGCCTGTTACCACCAGAACAATATTAATAATAAAGGTCTCTTTCAGCATAGGAATTGTCACATAAAACAAGCGTTGTAACAAATTGGCTCCATCAATATCACAGGCTTCGTAAATATCTCCCGGTATTGCTTTGATTCCGGATAAAAAAATAGTTCCATGGAAACCCAGTACCTGCCATGTGAATACGATCGCCAATGACAATGGAGACCATTTAGTTCCACCGATCCATTCAATAGCAAGCATATCCAGTCCTATTTTACGCAATACACTATTTACCAGCCCATAATTAGGATTCAGGATATATCCCCAGATAATTCCTATGATAATAGGTGCTATTACATAGGGAGCAAAAATCACCATTTTAAAAAATGCGTTTCCGTGAAAATTCTTGTTCATCAATAATGCTGCCATAAAAGATCCAACGATCAGGAATATCACACTGAATAACAATACTAAAAATGTATTTTTCAATGCGATCAGAAATAGCTTATCATGGAACATAGCAACATAGTTTTTTATTCCCACAAAGGATGCTTTTCCAAGACCACTGTAATCCGTAAAGCTATAGTAACATGCGATAAACACAGGAACAATAATAAATACTGCATAAATCATAAGAGTCGGAAGCAGCATAATGATTTTTGCTTTCTTTGTACTCAACCAATACATAGCTTTCTCCCTTTCCATTCTATAGAAAAGAGCGGTATTACTTAATTTCACACCGCTCTTATAGTTTTATCTTTCGGCACTTTGTAAATTTTCTACATAATCAGCTGCTTGTTCCGGTGTGTAAACTCCGGTCATAACACCGAAGGTAGCATCAAAATATCCATACGCCACATTGGACGAAAGTGAATTAAACGGTTCAGTTACTGCTTTCCAGTCATCATTTAATGCCGTGATCATCGTGGAAAGTACAGGATGTTGACTCTCATCAATCTGTCCATTATATGTAGAGCACGGTAATGCCGCGGTATCCTCGGCAATGATCCTGGTTCCCTCTTCGCCGTAATAGAACTGCCAGAACTGCATAATTGCATCTAACAACGCAGGATCTTCTGCTGCCTTTGAAGATACTACATAAACACCGCCGGATGCCTTGATTCCGATCTGCTGCTCATACTGGCTGTCGGAAAAGGTAGGTCCCCAGAAAAATCCGATTTTAGAAGCTATATCACTTCCCTCAAAATCACCGATATCCCATGCTCCGGAATTGAACATTGCTGCATTTCCACCCAGGAACTGCTCTTTTGCTTCAAAATATCCAATATTGGAAATGTCCTTTGTAAAAGTTCCTTTTTCACGCATTTCTTCTACTTTTTCGAAATAGTGAATAAAGTCTTCGTTATTCCAGGAAATGCTTCCATCCTTCAGACCGTCAAGCTTTTCAAAAAATCCATATCTTGCCAGCATTGTCTCGAATGCCCAGATACTGTAATTATCCTGCGCCCCCACGGTCAGCGGTGTGATTCCGGCTGCATTCAGCTTATCTACCACATCCAGGAACTCTTCATAGGTAACAGGCACTTCTTCGATTCCTGCCTGCTGGAAGAGATCTTTGTTATAATAAAATCCTACCATCATAACTTCACTGGGCATTCCCACATCTTTGCCGTCAACGGTACATGAATGCACCAGTCCGGGAAGAAGGCTGTCATTGATACCATACTGATCCAATGCATCCGTCAGATCATATAAATACCCATTCTGCGCAAACTCCTTTGCGGTTGCCTGCTCCAGCCAGAAAACATCCGGAAGCTTATTTTCTCCTGCCAGTAAAGTCATCTGTGTATTATGCTCGGACACTTCTTTACCCGTAATATCAATTTTAATCCCCGGATGGCTTTCTTCAAAGGCAGTAATAATCTTCTGCAGATGCGGCTCCTGTGCCTGAATATCAGCAACATGCTCTGCAAACTGGATCGTGATCTCTCCGGATCCATCTGCAGTCGTAGAGCTCTGCGCAGTCTCTGCGCCGCCTGTAGTTCCTTCTGCATTTCCGCATCCTGCCATTGTAAACAGCATAGCGGCCGCACAAGTAAGTGCCATCATTTTTCTCCAATACTTTTTCATCATAATTGTGCCCTCCTTATTCTTGTACATGAATATCATCTAACGTCCCATACAGGACGTCAATATGTTTGCACATTTTCCCATTCTCTTCCTTCTGACTGTAAATACCCCATGCTTTTCCACAGATGAAGAAACTGGACATTTCACCTTCTATTGCAGGATGGAATGACAAGGTTCCGCGATACATATCACTTTGCAGTCCCAATAATGCATTCAGCACTCCCCAGCTTGCCATTGCTCTGCAATAATGATGACCGGACTCAATCTCACTGAACGGATTCCTCTTGTATCCGTCATAACGATCCCGAATTGACTTTACCACCGTCAGACCTTCCTCTACACAACCTGAATAAATCAGATTAACGGCTACTTCATACTCTACTCCTGTCCACACCTCTCCGGCATAGGATAACGGGAATTTAGGTCTGCCGCCTTTCGGCCAGGTAGCTACTACCATTCCATGCTCTTCATTGATTGCATATGCTCTATGTACACTGTCCGTATGATAAAAATCCGTTTTATAATTATACTTGAATACGGATTCCATAGCAGATTTTACATGCTCTTTCGGTAAAATTTCCCCGATTCCGGCCATATATGCCAGGAACTGTCCGAGAAGCTGATCTGACAGGCAGCCTTTTCCGAATTGATACTTATATTTATCAATCTCCTTCTGTACCTGAATATAATATTCCCCGTCAAACATCAGTTGGTCGGCTCTTGCAGCTCCTTTTTCGTAAGCATCTGCGTATAGCTGGTGATGTTCTTCGTCTCCTACGATCTCAGCCATCTCTTCACAGCATTTCAATGCTGCCAGGAAAATACTGTCCGTCATGGGATTCGGTCCGTAAAATTCAATATCATAGGTTGTATTCTGCTGACCGTCCAGTACATCATCTCCATCCAGATCCCATTGTTTCAGGGCATATTCCATTGCCAACACTACTTTGGGCCAAATGGTCTTCAAAAATTCCACATCCCCAAGATTCTTGAAATCCCGGTAGACACGAACAACACTTCCAAGTTCTCCATCACAGGCCGGAACCATTGCATACCGTTCCTGATCAAACACGGAAAACATTCGTGTAGACATGCATCCTGTCTCATCTGTTTCTCTCAAAAATTCTACATTACGCATGGTTTTTTCAAGATCCGGGAACAGAAAAGCAACCGTCTGTGCATAGTTCCATACATGAGGCACACTACCGTAACCGCAGCCTATGTAGTCACGTATTCCTTCAAATCCGGCAAAGGTTCCGTCTTCCAGCCGGAAACATAAATTACTTCGAAGATTCGTAATGTTTGCAGTCAGAGCATCAATCACATAATAAGGTAATGTAGTCTTATGGAACATAGCATCGGCAAATTTTCTGCTGTCTGATTCCAGTCGTTCCTTATTATGGTATACATATTTTGCTACATCCCATGCATCTGTAAATTTTGTTGCATAGTAATTTCTTACTGTTCCGTATTCACCGCGCTGGAATTTCTCGTAGTCCTCATCAAACTCGATCCATGCCTTTACTCTGTTAGGGAAATACCATGTAATGGTAAATTCGAAGGTTCTTTCTTCTCCCGGCTGGAGTTCTTCCCAGGCTCCGATGGATCCGATCTTTTCTCTTCTCTTCAGGAAACTGAAATTATGAAATTGTGCAAATTCACATCCCACACTGTCAGATACGGTCTCTTTTTCCAAAAGTCCATCACTGGTAAAGTCATCCCAGAAATCCTGTATTCCATCTACCCATTCGCCGTCAAACCACTGTGTTTTATAGGTTACATTGGATCCACTGGTCAGAATCGCCATATTTCCGTACCGTAAATGATCCTCTTTCAAATGTTCGGGTGAATAATACAAGCCCTTCACATCATCAAATTCCCGATATTCATTTTTTACGCTGTCGGCCAGCTTCAGGTTCTCAATAACATCATATCCCTCAAAACCGGATGCATTGGGAAGCGTGCCTACCAGGCTTACTTTGGTCGGACAGTCTGCAACATTTTTCACCGTGTATCGGATAATTGCACAGGGAATACTGGAATCGTCCGTATTTAAAGGAATAAACGGTGTATATGCTTCCATTGACACTTTTACGGGTAATTCGGAATCTTTGAAATTCACCCTTGCAAAAGGATATTCACAAATCAGTTCGGAATCTTCCATTCTTGGCAGGTTTACTAATTCAGCCTGAAGATATCCGTGCGAGCTGGTATATGGCGGAACCATTCTCGATTCCAGAATTTTCGATATAGGTTTTTCCAGTTCTTTGTTTTCCGTACGAATTGCAAAAAAGGAAAGGGGAAATTTCGTATTCTTTGAAGGCCAGTTAAAAATTTCCCAGTCGAGGAACTTTCCTCTTGAATTTACAGAGAAATTACCTGTTCCGATTCCGCCCAACAGAAAACGGACTTCCGTTGCATCCCGCTTAAAGACCCTCGGTGTTCTGTCAAATAATTTTTCTTTTGAAAATGTCTTTTTCATCTTCTCCTCCTTTTAGTTGTTCGGTTGTTCGAATAACTTGTTTTATTTTTTAACTCTCTGCTTTTACAGAGAGTTTTTTTATTTAATCTTGTTTGTTCGAATAACTTATGCTATGATATTAGCATAACAAAAATATATTGTCAATCACTTTTCAAAATATGGGGGATTTTATGAATACCAGAACACCAAAATACATGCTTATAAAAAATGAATTCGTCCTGAAAATCGAAAGCGGATATTATCGTCCCGGCGATCTCCTCCCTTCCGACAATGAATTAATGCGTACTTTAAATGTAAGTAAAAGCACTATTACGCAGGCCCTGAAATGTCTGGAAGCTGAAAACTATATTATACGGCAGCAAGGAAAAGGCACTTTTGTAGCAGACCGCTCCAAAGATAAAATAAACCTATCTATTTATTTATGTCCTATGGAAGATAATGAGAAACATTTTTGGATCTCTCTGATCGAACAATTTAATCTGACATCTTCCGAATTTTCCGTAACACCGACTTTTCTCACCAACGATAAGGCTCCTCTGCGTGACTCGCTGCTACAAAGCTTTACCAGTGGAAATGCACCGGATATTCTGTCCCTGGACGGTCCTGATGTCCCCTATTGGGCATATATGAATTCTCTGCTGCCGTTTGATGGATATATGGATTCGTCTTTCCTATCCTCTTTTCTGTCTCCCATTCTGACACAGGGAACCTATCAGGGGAAATTATATCATCTGGGTTATACGGAATCCACTTTATGTATTCTGTATAACAAGGAGTTGTTCCATTCCCTTGGTATCCGCATTCCGACTTCTGCGGAAGATGCCTGGAGCTGGGATGAGTTTCTGAATGTCTGCCATACAATACAGACCAAAACCTCTTTTCCCTATCCGTTGCTTATGGACTCCGGACGCGGTCTTTCTCCAAAATCCGGAGAATGGAACAGCTATGCCGGATTGCCATTTATCGTGCAGAACAACGGCAGCTTTTTTAACGATACACTGACGGCAACCTCTGGATATATTAATTCTCCGGCTTCCGTCGCTGCTATGAATTGGCTGGGCGAATTATTTCATAAATATCATTATACCCACGTGGAGGATCTCAGTGCCGATTTTCCTGATAACTTTGCCATGAGTCTATCCCTGCCCAGTGCTTATTTTCAATCACAGAAAAGGAATAGTAATATCGGCATAATCCCTCTTCCCCATGGTATAAAAGCAGCTTCTCCCCATGGAAGCTGGGGATTATGCATGTCCAGACAGACACAATATCCCAGGGAATGTTGTGAATTTATCCGCTATGTTTTCAGTCTGCAGAATCAGTTGAAGATCAGCCAGTTAACGGGTATTCCCGTTTTAAAAGAGATTTATGACGTAATGGACAGCTTTCAGGCCGGTTCCGGCAACAGCAATATTTTATTTTCACAATTACGGAATACCTCTTTTACCAGACCGCAGACTCCCGCATATCCTTTCTTCAGTAAGCAGTTTTCATATGCTTTTTATAATATCGCAATGGGTGCTGATGTACAAAAGGAAATGAATCACCTGGCGCAGCAGGTAGACGATCATCTTTACCGGCATAATTATTATCAGCAAAACTAATAATTTAGGCTAAGGATAAATAAATTCATTTACCCTTAGCCTATTTCCTTAAATATACAATTTTGACATTTCCTCTTCCAATCCCCACCGCTTACAATTCTCTGCCAGCTCCGCCAGCGAATATCTGAGGTAATCCATGGGGTGTTCCTTCGTAATCTCCACGGCAAAACGAAGATTTTTATAAGTATTCTTCATTCCCCAGATCACATCCTCCCAGGGAGTTCCCTCCGGGATTCCTTTCACGCTTTCATCTGCATAGACCACATTTTTTGCTCCCGCCTGATACAGAAGATCAAAATAGGCTTTCATTTCCACTTCGTTCAGCTTCTCGTGAACAAAAATAAGCCCCTCTCCGTATCCCGCAAATGATGCCTTGCCAAGATACCGGCACAGCATCTGCTTTAGCATCTTTTCCGCACAGGTATAGTCGCTGACTCTTCCCAATACGATCGGAGAAAAGCCAATAGAATTAGCCGGAAGAGTGTAAAGCATGCCCTCACACTCTTTTCCGGCTTTTATCATTTTCCCTGTTTTCTCAAAAATCACCAGGGATTTCTCATCATATTTTACTTTTTTCTTATAATCATAGATCTTAATGTCTGCACAAAGCTCTGAAGGGGTAAACTTTTCCATCCCGGTACCTCCGTTCGTTTCCGGAAATAAGTATACCTCTTCTGCCCTGCCAGTTCAATCCGATTCTTTTACCGGGATATCCTAATCTCTTCTACAAAGAAATTAGTGCGATAGAGATAGCACAGTTCCTTCTCTGTGATGTAAAAGCCGTAATCGGCATTAAAATTTTCTTCGTTTTCTTCTTCAATAGAGCCTGCTGCCCGGATCTCGTCCCAGGTCTTCCCCAAAACTTCTTCCGGGGTGACTTCTTCGCCGGTGGCAACGGAGATCGTCACGGGTATGTAATAGGATAATGGATGCGCTGCTCCTGCATAATAAACCGTGTCATTAAAATGCAGGCTGACATACTCGTCATCCGCTAAAGTAATGCCATTGAATACCAGATAATTATCATCGTATCGCTGTCCCTCGGAAAGAGTTTCATCCACTAACTCATACGCTCCGGTGTGATTCTCCCCTTCCTCCTCATACTGGGTTCTGTAATTCTCATACATCTGCTGCAGATAATCATTCACTTTGGCATACTTCTCATCGGAAAAAAAGAACTCATCCATTTCGTAGTAATAGGTCTTTTTCTCATCGTCATTGTAGAAGTCTTTCACAGTGTTGGAACATTCCCCGTAGTCTTCCCAGGGAAGCCATGCGTCCTCATCTTCGTAAGAAGGACCTGTCGTGGATGCCGTAGTGTCGGAAACAGTCTCCGTGGATACTGTCGCTTCCATGGATTCACCAGTCTCTGAAGTGCTCTCTTCCGTTACCGCAGCCTCTGCGGATCCGATAACCTCTGAACTACTACTCCCTCCCACCGGATCACTCCCCTGTGCTCCGCAGGCAGACAACCCCAGTGCCATAACTCCTGTGATAACTATTAATTTGCCCCTCATTTTGTATCTCTCCTTATGTATTTATTGTAACCGAACGCTTCCCCCGTCCATTACAAGCATAAGCTTAACATATTATAATATCATAGTTGCATCACGTGCAACTCTTCCGATTTATTATTCAATTGTCATTTCATAAAAAACGCAGAAATGTATAAACATGAATTACACATCCACGCGTTTTTTCCGGTAATAATTCTCAGGCCTCTTGGGATTTTTCTTTTCCCTCAATAATCGCCCTTACCTCTTCTACTGTTTTATCTGTTGCAGATGCAATCAGTTCTATTGAAAGACCGTTTTTGTACATTTTTGCAATGAGTCCTGCCTCACCCTCTGCACGCCCAATTGCAATACCTTCTTCCTTAACTCCCTGGCTCAAATTACACATAGTGCTCATATCCTTTCTGAAATTCTCTTCTAATGGGATATCATATTCATTTCCAATAATGTCCAGCTTCTCATCTATAGTAAGCTCTCTGGACAATAATGCTCCCAACAGACGATGTAACTCGTAGGTCTCATCATGTTCCGGCAGTTCCTTTGCAAGACCTATCATAATGATATTCAACAGATCCAGATTACCTTTCCATTCATAAGAACCGATCAGGTCTTCTTTGGTCAGATGAATATGGCTCATGGTGTTTTCCTCCATATTCATACAAATCCAAATAGAATAGACACTTTTAATGTCATCGTAACTCGAATTCTCGAAATCTCGTTCCTTCTGGGAAGAAACCAGTCTGCTTACATAGAATACTGCCCGGTTCAGGATCTCATAGTCGCTAGGTTCGTCCTTTTGCGCTTCCACATTGATGATGATCTGCGAAAGGCCATCCTTCATCCGCACATAAAATACAATGTCAAAACGCACCAGACCTTCGTTCAGTTCCTGATTCTCCGTGTTAAAACCAACAATCCGCTTTCCATTCTGAAAATGAACTGCATTCGTCAGTCCCGGCTCCACCGGTACTGTACTGATGTAGGGAATTCCCTCTATAAGCGCTGCGACCTCCAGCGGATCCATTCCCTTAAATTTCTCCACAGTCTTTATCAGGATCCGTGCCAGAATAATCTTATGTGCTATCAGGCGTTTCGCGCTGTTATCATATTGTGCGTCTCTGTCTGTTGCCAGTACTGCATTTTTTAACTCCGTATTCAATGGTTTCCTCCTTTTGTGTCAGGTAATCATAGATACCGCCGGAAATAAAAGGATTTCACCATATCTACATTATAACTTACCTGTTTTTCTGATACAACTGGTTTTCTGAGTGGGTTTTTGCCTCTCTCTGCTCTTCTTGAAGAGGCGGGCGGACTTTCTTAACAAAAGTCTCAGACATCAGCTTCCGCTGACAAAGAAATTTTTTATAAGTGACATGTACTTATAAGTGGAGTATATCTTATACTTTTTAATTATGCAACAAATATGTTTTAAATAACTAAAAGGGAGAGCTGTCTTTTGGAAAATAGAACATTCTTTTCAAAAGTCAACTCTCAGAAGCAGAATCACAGTATCTACTGTATTTTTGGCCCTTTTTCCTATACCCGCAGTCGCAATAAGGTCCGCCGGAATATCCTCATACTCATGAAATGTAATTTGCTATATTCTGTCCCTATTTCTCGGCATTCCCTGCCTTGCTGTGCTTGTGTCTCTTGCGCACTTCTCTGGCGTGATCTCTGCGGGCGGCGATAGCGTCTGCCTCTTCCTTAGGGATCAGCTTCGTGGTCTTGACAATATAT
>ENA-OPFG01001162-OPFG01001162.1-human-gut-metagenome-genome-assembly--contig:-NODE-1162-length-14104-cov-47.806748_pt1 | contig 14104 bp, 15 predicted proteins | sample MGYA00241304_ERZ501542 | MGnify/ENA primary metagenome ERZ501542 (study PRJEB25962, sample SAMEA2042427) | human gut metagenome | biome: human gut; feature: human-associated habitat; material: faeces...
TTGAGGAGATGAAACCTTACATGTATCTTACGAGCACGAAGATAGATGATTGGACTGAGGAATGGATTTATCGGGGTGAAATCCTGAATCCGGAAGATTAAGCGACTCTATCATTTAAGTAAGAAACAAAACATAATTATAAACATCAAATGTAAAAGACAATGAAAAAGAAAACTTATCTCTTTGCCCTGATGGCAATGGCATTGGCATTGGGCAGTTGTTCTGACAACGAGAACTGTATCGGGGGCGAAGCCTCCAAGTATATCACCGTATCTACCAACATCGGCAGCATGACACGTGTTGCCACAGATGAGAAGGGTGGACAAACCTTTGAGGAGGGTGATGAAATCAGTGTGTATGCCTGGACTGGCGATGCAACTGTTGCTCCAGAGACACGCGAGCGTGTGGTGAATAACGCCATCAATAAGTTGACTAACGGTTCATGGGTATCCACTCCACAGATGCTTTGGAAGAACAACCGCGACAAGCATTATTTCATCGGTGTATACCCTATTTCAGCATCAGCAATATCCGACCTTTCTGCCGGAGAATATACATTCGATGAGACAAAGCAAGTGGAAAGCGACCTCTTGGTGGCAGTCAACAAAGATGGCTTATCCTATAATGTCGATGAACAGCAAACTGTTCCGCTCACCTTTACCCACGTGATGGCAAAACTTGTAGTAAACCTCACCTATAAGAACCAGTGGGGAACAGAGGGACCTACTGTGGGCAGCGTAATGGTAGGCAATGCAGTAAGAAACGCTACCATCAATTATCTGACCAAGGTTGTAAGTCCTTCAACTGCTGACGAAGACAAAGCCAATATCGAACTGCCGGCTATAACCGCCAACAAGCAATATGCATCTATCCTTATCCCTCAGGATGGCATCCAGAAGATTACAGTCAAGATTGGTGGTACCAACTATTCTTATGATAACGTAACACCTTTCAAGTTTGAAAGCGGCAAGATTACAACCGTCAACCTGGAGGTAGGACGTGATGGAATTCTCCTGAATGATGTAAAGATTACCAATTGGGAGACCAGTACCCCTATCAACGGCGAAGCACTCGATTAATTTAATATTCAACTCTTAAAACAGAACGATATGAAAGTAATACAATTTTTCGCAATAACAGCCATGGCAGCTGCCATGTTTACAAGCTGTTCTAACGACGAGGAACTGGTACAGAGCAATTTCCCTAGTGATAACATCATCCGCGTTACTGCCGGTGTGAACAATGCCAAGACCCGTGGAATCGAGGCAAATGGTTCGCTCTTGGACAAGGACTTCCTCCTGACCATCGTGAACAAGACTGCTGATAAGTATACCTATATTAATAAGCAGTTCTCTAAGACTTCCGGTGAATGGAAGTGTTCTGAAACCCTGCTTTGGCAGAATGCCACAACACTGGTAGATATCGCAGCTTTTGCTCCGGCTCAGACAGCGGTATTCGATAACGTTTATAAAAGTAATGCATTCCAATCTTTCAATTATAGCGTAGCTGCCGACCAGAGAGATGGAAGTGCCAATAACGACCTGTTGTACTATTATGCAAAAGACTTTAATCCGGGAGAAAGACTCGTGGATAAGAAACTGAATCTCCAGTTCAATCACGCTTTTAGCATGATCGATATCGTCGTTACCCTGGGTACCCAGTTTAATGTGCCGAATATTCCGTCAGAAACCCCTATTACTGAGGTAACCGTAGAAGGAACTAAGCTGGAGGCAACTGTCAATGTAGCTGATGCAGCGGGCATCGTAACCGTCAAGGAATCAGCTAAAGCTACCGTCATTACCGCCACCAAGGGCGCCTTTACCTCTGTAAATAACGATGTCAAAAAGTCATGCACTTCAAAGTTCTCTTGCATTGCCATTCCGCAGACCATTGCAGCCAAGACCTTCAAGATTATACTGAATGTAAACGGCAAGTTCTATGAATGGACTTTAGCAGATGTTATCACCCTGAAAAGCGGATATAAATATACCATCAATCTTACCATGGGTAATGATGTGGCATTGACAAATTCTGAAAGCTTTACCGCTAAACCATGGACTGCAAGCGAAGACTCCGGCAGTTCTATTGAAACAGAATAAGAATCATAAACTTTTAAAAGAACGATTATGAAATATCAGAAAATATTAGGCTTGGTTGCAACTGCCGGTTTGTTCCTGGCTGGTTGTACAACAGATTCCGATACCCAGAATACATGGTTCAGCGATCCTAGTGCAGTTCGCATTTCGGCTTCGGTGGGCAGCACCTTCACACGCAGTAATCCGACAGCAGGACTTGATGAAGGCTTGAAGAGTTTTAATTCTGGAGATAAGATTGGCGTAACTAATGGTGGTACATCGGTCATCTATTCCTTCGATGGTACCGATTGGTCGCCGGGTAGTAATACCGATTATCTGGTGTGGGATACGAAGAACATGTCTTTCCAGTGCTGGTATCCAGCCGATGGCAAAAACTCCTTTGATAAGGGCTATATCCAGGCAGACCAGAGTGATGCCCAAAAGATTGTGAACTCAGATTATATGGCAGCAGAGATAAAGCCTGCTTCTATTCCGGAAGATAAAGTGCTCAAGGTAGAACTGGAGCGCAAGACTGCCCGTCTGACTCTTAACATCAGTCACTTTAACGCCCAGTTTGCTGATGTCGCAAAGATTGATCATGTCAATATCATAAGCAAGGCATCTACTGATGCCGACGAGCCTTCTACCGTCACCATCAATCCTTTCCCGGTTGCGGGTGACGCTAGTGAAATAGGTAAAGTAGGTACTACCTATACAGCCCTGGTGGCTCCTGGAGCTATCGAGGCACAGCTCTATTTGCCTTCAGGAGAAGCTGCCACAACTCCTCTTGTTGTCAAAACAAGTGACCTGGAAGCTGGCAAGAGTTATACCTACAACCTTATTGTGGGTAAAGACGCTGTAACCATTGATGACATGACTGTAGCAGAATGGAAGCCAGGAGAAACGACTGGTGGTGAAGCTCTGGAGAGACCGGATTACTTGACTTTCACAGCGGATGCATATCAGTATTTTAGGATGTTATGCACTGGTGAATATGAACTCTCTGACCTAGAGTATTCCGTAAACTTCGGAGAATGGAAAAAATATACTTACGGTATTTCTATTACGTTTGGTGGAAAGTATGGTAATCTCCGCCTGCGCGGTAAAAATGTAACTGGTACAGCAGAAAATGAAACTAAGTATGCTACTATCAGTCTCGCTCGTAATGTAAAAGTGCAATGTACTGGAGACATTCGTACGTTGCTCGACTATACTAACTACAAGAATGTAGATACGGGTAATGCCCGTTTCTGCTATCTGTTTTACAAGTGTAATGTATTAACTTCTGTTCCTAAATTGCCAGCCAAGGATTTGGCAGATCGCTGCTATCATAATATGTTCGCAGAGTGTACTGCTATAGAAAAGGCTCCGGAATTGCCAGCTACAAAATTGAAAGAATACTGTTATTATTGTATGTTTGATGGTTGTACAGCTCTAACAGAGGTCCCGGATTTACCTGCCAAGGAATTGCCAGAACAATGCTATCACTGGATGTTCTTAGGTTGTAAGGAACTTGTAAAGGGTCCAAAAATTTCAGCTGCAACAATATCACAATACAGCTGCTATGGAATGTTCTCTGATTGTGCGAAATTATCTTCTGTCGCATTATTAATGCCAAATGATGAAATTGAAAAGAATGTTCCTTATGGTCTTCAAAATTGGCTGGGTGATAACACAGGAACAAGTGCAACTACCCGCACTCTCGTTGTAAAAGACAAAGCGGCATATGATGCATTGAAATTAAAATCATATCTCCCATCCCAATGGCAGAATGGTTCATCATGCACCGTACTGGATGAAAGCGGTAACCCTATAACAGAATAAGAAGTTAAGTTAACAAAACTAACTCGCTCTAAATTGGACTTTGATTGAAAATCAAGAAGTTGGGCGTTTACCTATATCTTATAGGTAACAATATGGAAATGAGCGGACTTCTGCTCGTTTCTGTATTTTGCAATATGCAAAGAACACTCCTTTTACAAGTGCAAAGTTAAAACTAAATTCTTAAAAACAAACTTTTCTGCTTTCATTTTAGGATTATTTATGAATCGGTTTATGTTGCACCCCAAATACCTTTAAGTATAACTTGCTTTGTCCCTTTATGTTGCTTTGATGAGATAAGAACATTCAAAGTAAAGCCTATTACAATAATGCGAAATTTTCAATTATTTACGATTTCTGTAATTTTTTTGAGAATATTACACCTCTATTTAAAATTATTATTGTACTTTTGCAAGTGTATTTACCTATTTTATATATATAGTATGGCAAAGAAAGATGTAAACAGATTGAAAATAATGTTGGCAGTAACCAAGCGCTCAAACAAGTGGTTGGCAGAAATGTTGGGTAAAGACCAAGCAACCATTTCCAAATGGTGCACCAACACTTGCCAACCAGACTTGGAAACCTTAATACGGATTTCTGATTTGCTGAAAGTGGATGTAAACGATTTGTTGAACAAAGAATGTATCAAAGAATGATGAACGATATATAGAAACAGATAAAGGCTGGCGAGGTGTCGGGGGTGCAGTTCAAGGAACGCATTCTCGACAAATATGATATTGCCTGTGAGTTAGTGGCGTTCAGTAATTCACATGGTGGAAAGTTGGTAGTTGGTATAAAGGATAAGACTGGAGAGATCAATGCCTTGTCGTATTCTGAGGTACAAGAAACTACCAACTTATTGAGTGACATTGCTTCAGAAAACGTAGTGCCATCCATTCTGATAAAGATAGATACTGTTGAGGTCGAGGATGGCAACTTGGTTGTTGCTACTGTGAAGGAAGGACTCAACAAGCCTTATCACGACAACAAAGGAATCGTATGGGTGAAGAATGGTGCCGACAAGCGTAAAGTGTTCGATAATGCTGAACTTGCAGAAATGATGACCGACTGCGGTAGTTTTGCTCCTGACGAGGCTGGTGTTAGGGATGCAACTGTCAACGACCTTGATGCAACGACCATCAAGCAGTTTCTTGGCAACCGTTTTGAAAGAGTTTTGGAAAAGAAAGGCTTGACAGGTGACGCTTTTAATGAAGCATCACTTGATGCGATATGCTCTGCCATAGCTAAGGGACATGACTGTGAGAAGATACTTCGCAATCTACGATTTATCCGTCCCGATGGCACACTGACTGTTGCTGCCATGCTTCTGTTTGGCAAATATACCCAACGCTGGATGCCAATGATGACAGCCAAGTGTATCTGTTTTGCTGGCAACAGTATTGGCAGCAAGGTATTCCGTGACAAGGTGAATGATGCAGATATGGAGGGAAATCTGCTTCATCAGTATGACACGATCATGGATTTCTTCACTCGTAACCTACATAATGTGCAGGTGGGAGATGAATTCAACAGCATGGGTAAGTTGGAAATACCTTATACAAGCTTGGTTGAGTTCACGGTAAACAGCCTTGTACACCGTTCGTTGAACATGAAAGCCCCTGTTCGCATTTTCATTTTCGACAATCGTGTGGAGATTCACAGTCCAGGTGCATTGCCTAACGGACTCACTATTGATGACATCAAGGCAGGAACTTCCATGCCTCGCAATACGTTCCTTTTTAACAATGCCATATACTTGCTGCCATATACTGGTGTAGGTAGCGGCATCACTCGTGCACTGGACGAAGATGTTAATGTCACGTTTATGAATAATGACAAGGCGCAGGAATTTGTCATCACGGTTTGGAGAGAAGAAAGTAACGAAGTCGAGAAAAAAAGTAACCAAGTCGAGGGGAAAAGTAACCAAGTCGGTAACCAAGTCGAACAAAAAAGTAACGAAGTCGAAGAGGAGAGTAACGAAGTCGAGGAAAAAAGTAACCAAGTCCAAGACTCTGACACTAAAAAAGTTTCATTGTCTAATAAGCAAAGGGATATAGTCAATTTCTGTTCAGTTCCTCGAACTACCGCAGAGATCATGGAACGCCTTGGTTTATCCAATCAAACCAAGAACCGTGAGCGTTACATCACATCCCTTGTTGCAGCAGGGTATTTGCAGATGACTAATCCAGATAATCCTACAGCAAGTAATCAAAAATACAAGAAAGTAAACAAAAGATAAGAAGCGTATGGATTCATTATTTCTACTTCAGTTTGCATGTTTTATATTCATGCTCATCAATGCCTTCATCGTAGCACTCTCTCATCTGCATGTAAGATGGGAGAACAAGCGGTATGAGCGTTCTCGATGGATGATTGTTGCTGCCCTGATAGGACTGGCGATACAATATGTGCTGCAGATGACTTTCGGGTTCCGTGCTATGCACGATAATCTGGGGGCGGTCATCAACATCCTCCTCTATACCCCCTGCTTCTCGCTTATCTCCATAGGAATCTACAACATAGAAACCACCCGTGCTAACCTCAGAAAGATGATACTGATGTGTAGTGGCATTTATGCTGCCATCATTGTGGCCTTTTGCGTGGGTATCAGTCTTCATCATAGCCTGTATATCAGAGAGGGGCTTTATCTGATGCTGACTCTGTTTTGCGTAAGTGTTTTCTATTGCATATACATGATTATTCAGGAGATGATTAGGCGTAAAAATATGTTGGAGACAATGGCTGCAACGGATTTGTTGCCTTACGTAAGATATTCGCGTGCCAGTGTAATCATTCTATGGCTCGTAGTTCTCGCTATGCCAGTTGCCATCTTTTCTACTACCTTATTATATATAGTAGGTCCAGCTGTATTGCTTGCCTTGCTGTTCTTCAATCTTACATTTATCGCTCTCGGCAGCAGTTATATCCCTACCGAAGAACTCTTGGATAAAGAAGTGGAAAACGATGCCTTAGTGGGAACAGAATATAGGTATGGGGGGCACTTTCTGCTAAACAGCAGACCTCTGCTGATAGCAGAACAGAATCTTTACAACCACTTTCCGATGAGCGCAGAGATTTCATCCAGAAAAGTCTTGAAGCATGGTGTGCGAATTTAGGATATAAGGACAGTACTGTGAATATGCTTACCCTCTCTCGCACACTTTGTATCTCCAAGGATGAGTTATCTGTATTCTTCGACCAGTATCTGAAAACTACATTCAGAATATGGCTTGGTGATATACGTTTCAATGCGGCAAAGAAGATGATGTTGGAATTTCCAGACTATAGTAATGACATTATTTCTGCCGAGTGTGGCTTCTCTGCCCGTACCTATCTGTACCGGATATTCAAGTCAAAGGAAGGTTGTACGCCTACCGAATGGCGAGAAGAACAAGTTGCAAATGCAGCACCAGATGATAAAAAACAGGATTAACCATTTTTCAATAAATATCAGAAAAACGCATAATAAAAGGGAATAAATCGTTAAAATGGGTGTCTACTTCCTACGAAGTAGACACCTAAAACATAGGAAGTAGACACATTGACAGGGGAATGCGCCACTTTTTTTGAGAGAAAAACACTATCTTTGTGCCATGAAAGAAATGTTAGAATCTATACCAAGGATAGAATTAGCCCTGATCATCATCGGGGTGTTTGTACTCATATTAGGTATTATCTTGGGATATGCCATGATACATGAGTACAGGATATATCTTGATGATCACTATAAGGCTCGCTATAGCTTCTGCGATTTAATCAAGAGGGAGAGATTCTATATCTATCTGTTTCTCGGATTGACTTTTGTCGTCATTTTGGGAATCACAGTATATATAATGGCAATGAGAGAACAGCTGTCGTTCGGTGGATAATGCCGCTGCATAGTGGTAAGATTCGACAGAACGCACAAAAGTATTTATTTTTACAAGAAATTATTAATTCAAAAACAAAAGATATGAAGATGAATTATGTAAAAATGAGATGGCTTGTTCTTTCCTCTATGGGGCATCCGTGCCGTGACTGAAAAAGAAATAAAGTAGAACCAAAGACGATGAATACGAAAAGAAGATACATCTATCTGAAGATATGTACGCTGCTCATGTTCGTGTGCCTGACAGCCTGCAATCGTGACCCGCACGAGGAAGAGAGGGGTATGGCCGTAACCATCGACAATACCCAATGTCCAGACGTGCCTATCGGGGCAATCAAGCTCTACATCTACGGCACGGGGGGAAACCTCTACGCCACCTACAACTATGCGGACGCACGGGGCATTGCTGCCGTCCTGTATCCCTTAGAAGCCGGACACTACACGGTAGCGGTGGTCATCAATGCGGACGAAGAAGCGGCGGAGACCTCCACCCTCACTGCCCTGCACGAGTGGTTAGAGATGGAAATGAGCCACGAGACCAACCTGCTTTCGGGCATAGCGGAGGTGAATGTGACGGAGGACGGCATCAGCCCTGTCACCGTCTTCCTGCAGCGGGGTGTTTTCACGCAGTCCACGCTCCGTCTGCTGCTCACGCTGCCCGTCCAGAAACTGCCGGATTACACACCAAAGGAGAGCAAGACTCGTGCCGCCGGAAGCGCCAATATAATAAGGTGTGTGGCAGAACTCTGCAAGGCAGGCACGGACATCGTGGTGCTTCACAAAGCCGTGACACCCGTCCCGCAAGCCGACGGCACATATCTCGTGGAGCTTGAACTGGCAGAAGGCTCTTACGACCTGCGCCTGTGGACGGACTATGCCCGCGCTGACAATCCGCTTGCCGACACATTTTATCATACGGAAAGCCTAAAAGCAGTGACCATCGTCACGAAGCCATACACGGCGAACACCGATGCCAAGGATGCGGCGTACTATAACAAAAGTGACATCACGTTGTCCAAAGAGGGCGCAACAATGAATGTGCAACTCCAACGCCCATTGGCAAAGTACCGCCTCATAGCCAAAGACGTAGAAAACTACCGCAAGCTGATGGAAGCGAAGCCGGATATATACCCCCCGTTGAAGAATCTGACGGTAAAGGTTCAGTATGAGGGATATTTCCCCTCTAGATTTAATGTTTCTACAGGAAAACCAAATGATGCCGTAGGTGGTATAAGTTACTCGCAGGTATCACTTCATTATAATGATGTTGACAATGAGGTTTTGTTAGGCGGCGATTGGGTGTTGGTAAATGGAACAGAGTCACTTGTCAATGTTACAGTTACCGTAACCGACAACCTTGGCAATACGTTATGTCGTGCTTCGGGTGTTAAGATAAATTACCGGAATAGCCACCTTACGACAGTGTATGGCAATTTTCTTACGGGTGACATCAACAAGGGCGGCATCGACATAAATACCGAATGGAGCGGAATATACAATGTGTGGTTTTAAGTAACAATTAAATATACAATTAGAAAATGATTAAAAAAGTTTTTTTGATGCTGGGCATCGCAGCGATGCTGGCATCGTGCAGTCAGAACGAGGAGTTGTTTACCGACAAGGGAAACAACACAGTACAACAGATGACTTTCACACTCGCAACCGACGAGAAGCCCCAAACACGAGCTGCCACGGATGGCTTGCGTTATGTGGTTGCTGTCTATGATGAGACTGGTAAGACAGAAGTAAAGCAGGAAACAACTTTCGAAAACAACTGCTTTACCATCTTGTTGCATCCAGGTACATACAAGTGCCTTTTTTGGGCAGACCATGGCAGTAAGAACTATGATGCAACGGACTTGAAAAGTGTGAAAGACTTGAAAAGCACTAAGGCAGATGCCAATGCCGAGGCTTTTTATGCAAGCCAATCGGTTAAAGTCAGCAATGGCAATCATGTAAACGTCACGCTGAATCGTGCTGTAGCCAAAGTGATTTTGAGGGAAACCGATGAGTTGGAGACTGGAAGCATGACCGTGACTTATAGCCGCCCAACGAGCTTCAATGTGGCAGACGGTAAGACAACAGGGACAGAATCTGACACCAAGACACTGTCCATCAAAAAAGAAATACAAGGGACAACCGATTCTCCTGTGGAAATAGGCAGTTTCTACGTGTTGGCAAGTGCGGATGAGGCAAACCTTGACAATTTCATTACACAGCACAATGAAGAAGAAAAAAAGACGATAAGTAATGTACCCGTACAAGCTAACTATCAGACTTACATCACAGGAAGGTATGGCGCAAAGGTCAACCAGCAATTCTTTATAGATGTCAATACCACCTGGAGTACTTCGGACAAGGAAGGTAAGTTGCTGAATGTTAATGTTAATGATAACTACACACTTGTCAAGGATAACGTCAGTTATGACTGCATCGTTTTCTCTTCTACCGGCACTTCTGCCATCGTAGTCTGCAAGACCAAACAGGCGAGAGCTGAAAACAAAGAGGCAGCCGCAACAAAGGCAGAGGCTATCGGAGGACGGCTCGTCACCTTTGCAGAATTTAAACTTTTATGTGATGCAGGGCTAATAAAAGATTCTACTGCTGATTATTATTGTTTTGATTATGGACGATGCTGGTATCTTCATGGTCAAAGTGGTCATGACGGTTTAGTAGAAAAAAATCTAGATTATTATGTAGCTTTTGATATAACAAAATAAATAATCATGCGTGGACGGAGTATCCGTCCACGTCTGACACATTCAATAATTTTAAACGTAAACAATTATGAATGATTTCAAGAATCAATGGCTCAGAAAGAGGACTTTCGCCATTCCTGCCTCGCGACTGACGGGCAGGCTGACAACATTGAAATCGGACGTTCCTGCTGCCGACTCGCTCTTCTGGAAGTTGTGGAACGGTAGTCTCGACACGGCGGTGCAGGTGTTGCAGACCGATTACTTCAAAGGCATCGCAGCCGGGACGCTCGACCCCAACGCCTACGGCTCGCTTATGGTGCAGGACGGCTACTATTGCTTCCGTGGGCGTGATGACTATGCCACAGCCGCCACTTGTGCGCAGGATGAGACATTGCGTGAGTTCTTCAAGGCAAAGGCAAAGAGCTACGACGAATACAACGAGACGTACCATCAGACGTGGCATCTGCGTGAGGCTTCGGGACTGATACCCGGCACGGACATCAAGGACTATGCCGACTATGAGGCATACGTGGCAGGCTCACTTGCCTCGCCCTATATGTGCGTAGTGATGCTGCCCTGCGAGTACCTGTGGCCTTGGATAGCCAACTTCCTCGATGGCTACACGCCCACAAACAGCCTCTACCGTTTTTGGATAGAATGGAACGGAGGTACGCCAAACGGTGCTTACCAGATGGGGAACATGCTGGAACAGTACCGTGACAAAATAGACGAGGACAAGGCTGTGGAGATATTCAACACCGCCATGAACTATGAACTGAAAGTATTCACATCATCAACCATCCTAACAACTATAGAAAATGGAAAATAAAAAGAATGACAATCAGCAACCAACAGTTGCATCGGCTCATCACCCTTTCTATCTCGGGGAAATGAAAAAGGGATGTTCGCCTGCTGGACCGTTACCACGCAATGCTGTGACGATACGAAAGTTACAATCCTTGACGATACGGGTAAGGTTTATGCCACCTATACCAAGGCTTTCACGCAAAGCCATAACCTGACATTGCTGGGACAGGGCAACGCTATAATCGAAGGAAATGAACTGAGGGTATACGTTGATTCCTCTATGTCGTCACAATTGATAGCGAGTACCAACACGCACTTAATAAATGACCTCAATGCCCGAAAAGTGGGAGCTGTCACAGACATCTGCATAGAAGACCAGACGGACAACGATTTTAATGATGTTTACATCAATGTAGTGGCGTGGAACAAGAAAGGCTGATTTTCGTCTTCCACAAAACGATTGAAAAAAACAAGCTAGGGGAGACTGTCTGAAAAGATGCAGTCCCCCCTAAATTCCGCAACTTTTTAATTTAAGATTTTTTTAAAGTACTGGAGCAACTTTTGTTGCTCAGGATTTTGTCAAGTCAAAGAATTCACTTATATTAGTGTTGCAAAAATAGAAAAAGAGATACATCAGAACCTCCCACTATATAGAAAAGTCTGCTATATAATGGGAGGTTGAATTGCATTATACACCTCTAAATTACTAATAGTTCCGTTGTCTAACGATTGCCAAAATTACTTTTAATCTCTTTAGACTCTCGCAATAGGCGATTGGCAATGCTGTCTTTATAAGCTGCTATTTCTATCATTTCATAATGGTGACGGACAGAATCCTCATAAGCAGTAACACGATTTCTCACATTCTCAATAACTTCTTTATTTGGGCATACAGAAAAGTTCTTTTCGATGTATCGAACATTGGGGTCATCGGATGGAAGCACCATCTTCAAAGCCCGATACTTCAAATCTGCCTCCTCCCAATCTTGATGCTCTCGCCATTGGGTTAGATTGCCCCAAATGGATATGACAAGAGATAGAGCCAAGCCACCAATGAAAAGAAGAACAGACTTTGAAGTTGGCTCGAAGCGATGAGTCACTACTTTCTTCAGAGGTGTGTTATCCATTGCGTGAAGTTTGTCCTGCACAATTTTTGATGTGGCATTCAGCTCTTGTTTCACCTGATTAACAGTATCAAACAAGAGTTTATTTCGCTGTTCATCTTTGCTTGCTTCTTTTTTGGTAAGGTCGGTAAAAATGCAGATAGCTTCTCTTAATCTTACCAATTTGTCAATAGCTTCCCCTTCTTTTACAGCCATAGCAAGAATAGCTTTTTCAAGTTTGCTAGTATCAACACTTACAGAGGCCGGAGTGCTTTCCGCCTCCGTATTCTTTGGTGAGGCAGAAAGTTCATCGACTTTCTGCTCCAATCTCTCAACTGTGCCGTAGATGGCTTCCAATAGTTCTTCTTTCATATTTCTTTTGTTGTTTGAATGGTTTGTAACTTGCATCAAAGGCTAAAGCCTCTTCTGCGTTTCTTCTTTTTCTTCTTGGATGATTCATCCTCTGGGAATTGCTCAAAGGTCTGTGCATTGGCAGAAGCAAAAAGTCCTATGGAAGAAATACCATTCCATGGGTTCTGGCTGCTCTCCGACATGAATGGCAACAGCTCGTCCTTGAAACTACCTTGCTCATATTGTTGAGTAGAAATGGCTCTTGCTGATACATGGTTCTCTGTTCCCTCAAATCTTGCATTCAGTTTGCCAAAGCTATAGCCTCGGCTAATCTGCGTACCCTTGAAGCTATATACATCCTTGCAAAAGCGGATGCCTTGAACCTTGGTTTGCTCCTTATCCTTATAGACAAACTCCAAAAGAACACCTCGCTTTGCAAGCTCATTCTTGAACTTCTGCCAACTACCTGCGGTTTTCAAGACATCCTTGACAACATTGTGAATCTCGTATTTGGCACGCTCAGCATTGCGTAACTTGCGAGTATTAGTCTTGCTCTTGTCCGTTCCGTAGGTCAGTCCATACTTGGATTTTAGAGCCTTGGTCACTTGCTCATTACGCCTGTAATCATTCCTGTCTGATATGAGCTTGCCCTCGTTATTGATGCGATTGTAAACGATATGGCAATGTGGATTGTTCGTGTTGTGATGCCTTACGATAATGAATTGGGTATCGGTGATGCACATCATCTGCATATATTCAAGGGCAATCTTAGTCATAAACTCATCCGTCAAACGTGGCTTGTCCTCTGGTTTGAAGCTCAATGCAATGTGTCCCACAGGCTTCTTAATCCTTGGATTTAGCTGCCTTTGTAGCTCGAAACTTTGCGTCATCTCGGCATTCGTGCCGAGTAACACTCCATCGGATGCAAGGGTTTTCGCCTCGTCCTTGCCTGTAACATAGCGGATGCAACCACCAAATGAGCTGCCCTTCTTTAGCTTGCCTATCATGTGGTATCCTCCTTTCTGCCCATACTGCTTGGCTTCGGTTTATAACTTGCTTGGCGATACTCGCCAAGGATTTCTTTCAATCTTCTCAACAAGTCCACCACATATACATGGGTTTCATGGAAACCTCTCTGATGCGACAGCTTGGTAAGTTGGTTGAGGTTGTTCGCCATGCCAATGAGGTTCTTGGCGATGGCTACCGTCTCTGCGTTGTGTCCGCTGACCACCTCGCCGTTCAAGGCGGACTCACGAATGTACTCCGCCAATTTGCGGTTGGCTTTTCTCGCCCTCAGTCTCAAAGCCTCGTAGCTTGGCTTCGAGAACTTCACCGTGACAGACTTCGACAGCTTGCGAACCCTGCCTGTGGGCGGTC
>ENA-OPFG01001177-OPFG01001177.1-human-gut-metagenome-genome-assembly--contig:-NODE-1177-length-13943-cov-2.654882_pt1 | contig 13943 bp, 15 predicted proteins | sample MGYA00241304_ERZ501542 | MGnify/ENA primary metagenome ERZ501542 (study PRJEB25962, sample SAMEA2042427) | human gut metagenome | biome: human gut; feature: human-associated habitat; material: faeces...
CCTCAACCGCCTCATCCCGCGCACCTCGCCCCTGATGAACCGCATCGAATTCGTCGGCAACGCCATCTTCATCCCCTTCTTCCTGATCGGCGTAGGCATGCTGATCGACTACCGGGCCTTCTTCCGCGACTGGGAGAGCATCAAGGTCGCCGCCGTGATGATCGTCCTGATCACCGCCGCCAAATACATCGCCGCGCTGCTCACTCAAAAAACATTCAAACTCTCCAGCGACCAAAGGACGGTCATCTTCGGCCTGAGCAGCGCCCACGTAGCCGCCACGCTCGCAGCCGTGATGGTGGGCTACAACGTCATCGTCGGCCAGACACCCGACGGAGAACCGATCCGTCTGCTGGGCGAGAGCGTGCTGAACGGCACGATCCTGATGATCCTGGCCACCTGCACCATTTCGACCTTCGCCACCCAGCGCGGCGCTCACAACATCGCCATCAAAGGGGTCCGCGAAAACGACGAAAGCACCGAACATCAGGACGAACACATCCTGATCCCGGTGTCGAACGAAGAGAGCGTCAGGGAACTCGTAACTCTGGGCAACGTGCTCAAATCGAAGAAAAACCACAACGGATTCTACGCGCTGCACGCCATAGACAACAAGGTGGAAGACAGCGGGCTGGAAAAACGGGCCCGCAAAATTCTCGAAACGGCGGCGACTGCCGCATCGGACATCTACCTCCACGAGTTGCTGCGCTACGACGTCAATATCTCGAACGCAATCGCAAGCGTCGCCAAAGAACAGAGTATCACGGACATCGTAATGGGACTCCATCGGGACAAATCCCCCGCGATCTTCCTCGGCAAGATCACGGGCGACCTGCTGGGCGAAAGCAACGTCACGACCTACATTTACAAACCGGTACAACCGCTGGCGACCATAAAGCGACATATCGTAATCATTCCCTCCCAAGCCGAAAAAGAGGCCGGATTTCTCATGTGGCTGCATAAAATCGGAAATCTGGCCCGCAATACCGGGACCAAAATCGTCGTCTATGCCCCGGAAACAACGCTCAAGTACATCGAACCGCTGCGGCGCAAGCAGACCGCAACCGTAGAAACGGTACTTTTCAAAGACTGGGAAAAACTGCCGGCCCTGCTGCGCGAATTGCGCACGGACGACTGTCTGTGGCTGGTAATGAGCCGCCGCGAACGCATCTCCTACCAACCGGCGATGAACAAGATCCCGGCTTACCTGGATCAATACCTCGGGCGAAACAGTTTCGTGCTGATCTATCCCGTACAGGCCGGTGATCCGGAAAGCCGCTATTTATAACCCATAATACGTGCCGCATACCTCCTGTACGAACCGCTCCCTTTTACCGCTGTAACGGAGACATCCGCCGGATGTCGGAACATGGCCTGTCCGCAGACGAAGAGACGCTGCACCCCCGTTGAAAAGGCATCGCGGCTGTTCGGAAAACCTTCGGAAGCCGCATCTCCCGATCGGAAAAGGATAAGATGTGCACATCCGGCCCCCACCCCTTATGCACCGACAATCGGGTAAAATCGACACCGGGTTTGGTTTTACCCGTAACTTGCACTATCTTTGACCTTGTTTTAGACCGGCCGCATCCATCGATGTCCGAATAAATTCGGCCTCGCTCTCGGCCCGCACCGCATAATTCGTTTCGCATAAACATAAACGTAAAATAACATTATGAGTCTTGTAGCGATCGTAGGACGCCCGAACGTGGGCAAAAGCACACTGTTCAACCGCCTGGTCGGGCAGCGCAAAGCCATCGTCGATGCGACGGCAGGCACGACACGCGACCGCCATTACGGTAAAACCGACTGGAACGGACGTGAATTTTCGGTGATCGACACCGGCGGCTATTCGGTCAATTCGGACGACATTTTCGAAGACGACATCCGCCGTCAGGTGATGCTCGCCATCGAAGAGGCGGACGTCATCCTGTTCCTGGTCGAAGTCAATACGGGCATCACGGATCTCGATCAGATGATGGCCGACATCTTGAGGCGCACTTCGAAAAAAGTGCTGCTGGTCTGCAACAAGGTCGATAACTACGACCTGATCTACTCCTCGCACGAATTTTATTCGCTGGGACTGGGAGAACCCTACTGCATCAGCTCGATGAGCGGCAGCGGCACGGGCGACCTGATGGACGAAATCGTGCGCGACCTGCCCCCGGAAACCAAGAACGAGGAAGAAGAGCTGCCCCGCATCACCATCGTAGGCCGTCCGAACGTGGGCAAGTCGTCGCTCACCAACGCCCTGCTGGGCGAAGAGCGCAACATCGTCACGCCGATCGCCGGCACCACGCGCGACGCCATTCACTCGCGCTACAACAAGTACGGACTCGATTTCTACCTGGTCGATACGGCCGGCATGCGCAAAAAAGGCAAGGTGACCGAAGACCTCGAATTCTACTCCGTGATGCGTTCGATCCGCGCCATCGAGGAGTCCGACGTCTGCATCCTGATGCTCGATGCGCAGCAAGGCCTCGAATCCCAGGACCTGAACATCCATAACCTGATCGTCCGCAACCGCAAAGGCTGCGTGATCGTGGTCAATAAATGGGATCTGGTGGAGAAAGGCAACAACACGATGAAGGAGTGGAAGGAGGCCCTGGCAAAAAAACTGGCGCCCTTCAACGACATTCCGATCATCTTCACCTCGGTACTCAACAAACAGCGCATCCTCGAAGTGCTCCAGACCGCCATCCGGGTTTACGAAAACCGCAAGCGGCGCGTGGCCACCTCGGCGCTGAACGACTACCTGCTGCCGATCATCGAGAACTACCCGCCCCCGTCGACCAAAGGCAAATACATCAAAATCAAATACGTGATGCAGCTGCCGACACCCACGCCCCAGTTCGCCTGCTTCGTCAATCTGCCCCAATATATCAAGGATCCCTACCGCCGCTTCCTGGAGAATAAGATTCGGGAGGAATGGGATTTCTCGGGAGTACCGATCCAGATCTATTTCCGACAAAAATAGAGATCACCGGATATCCTCGACACCATATTCAGGGATCCGGCGGCGCACCCATAAAGAATAATTTATCTCATTTACAATCGATAAAACCTTTATTCCAAACCGTTTATCTTTTCGCTATGAAAAAATTCTTACTATTCGCTTTCGCGGCCGTAATGCTGGGATTCGCGGGATGCAACGACGATGAGAACAAGGACAACATACCTCCCACTTTGAGGGAATACGAAGCTCCCGTATTCATGTACGGCAAGACACGGGAGGAAGTGAAAGCTTCGGTGCCCTACGCCTACAGCGGAGCATCGGAAACCTCGCTGTATTTCGAAGGCAAGGGCATCGTTAAAGAGTACATATATATATTCGAAGACGACAAAGTATATTCCTGCGGATCGATACTTTCAGACCTGTACATCGACGACCTGCACACCTACCTCTCGCAGCTGTACATCTACCTCGAATACCGTCCGGGACAAAGAATGTACGTATATGAAAGCGAAGACAAATCGCTGAGCATCGGCCTCTATCCCCTCAACGACGGTCTGGCGGCAGTAGAATACCTGAAAAACTGACCCTCGGGATCAGCCGGGAAAACTTCCGACGGAAGCGTCCGAACTCCGCCCATAAAAGACATACTATCAAACAAGAAACAGCCGCATGAAATCATGCGGCTGTTTCTTGTTTGGTGGAGAATACGAGGCTCGAACTCGTGACCTCTTGCATGCCATGCAAGTCTATAATTTCAAGGTAAAATCCCCTAAAAATCTACCATACAGCGCATTTACCATAAAATCAACCTTCTACGCCCGTCTTATTTTACACACTTTTACACACATTTCGGTAAAAATATGTAGCTTTGTTTGTCCATTGTTTGTCCAAAATTCAAAGTGTATGCCTACATTTTCTATCGAGATCAGAGAGAAGAACGAGCGGCGGGACGGTAAATTTCCGGTATCCATCCGCCTTACCCATAAAAGGGAAGTAAGAAAAATATCTACCGGCGTATATGTCAGTCGGAAGCAGGTAAAGCCTGATTTTTCCGGGATCAAAGATACAACAATTTTGAAAGGATTGTTAAATGACATATCGAAATACGAGGATATGCTGGCCAAAGGACTGGGCACGGACTTGAGCCGATTTTCTGCGGCCGACCTGGTAAAGTATATCGAATCACAAAAGGCAACGGAGGGCGGCGTGGGCATTGACTTCATTGCATTTTGCGATAACCATATTCAGGCGTTGAAGGCCGAGGGACGGGATGGTACCGCTGGACGATTCGAGGCCGTTATTCGCAACCTAACCGACTATTTCGGGCGTTCTATCGTATTCGTCAAGGAGATCAACGTAAAGAATTTGCAGGGATTCGTTGAGTATATGCAGAAACCGCACGAACAGACGCGGACAAACCAGCACGGAAAAGAGGTTACGGTGCGGCGCCCCGGGTGCAAGGCGCAAACGGTAAAGGATTATTTGGCCGACATCCACACCCTATTCAATGCGGCATGCGACCACTACAACGACGAGGATGCCGAAACGGTTCTAATCACCCACCGACCGTTCGGGAGTAAGAAATTACAGGTCGAGGTCAAAGAAGAACCCGAAAAGCGGGATTTGTGCATCGAGGATCTCGTAAAGATACTAAACGCCGAGACTGTCCCGGGTAAGCGTATGCAGCTGGCACGGGACGTGCTGGCGCTCTCGTTCTACTTGTTGGCCATGAACACCGCCGACTTGTTCGGTGCCGATGTCGAACTCGAAGACGATCGGATCATCTACCACCGGCAAAAGACGGCTAACCGTCGTAAAGACGAAGCGTTGATGTCCGTGAAGATCGAACCGGAGGCGCTGTCACTGATTGAAAAGTACCGAGATCCCGACAAACGGCGGTTGTTCTCATTTTATAAAATGTACGCTAATTTCCGGGACTTTAACCACAACGTAAACGCGGGCTGCAAACAACTTGCCGCGCACTTGGGAATCGATGTGCCTTTAAGTACTTATTATATGCGCCACACATGGGCTACTCTTGCCTCCGAGGAGTGCGGGATTTCGGAAACTGACATTGCGCTGGCGCTTAATCACGTTGGGGTGGCTTCCGGCTTCGAAAGCGGCAAAAGCCTTAAGACCACGCGGGGGTACATTCACCGCCGGTTCACGCGCAACGACACGAATAACCGCATTGTTTTGGACTACGTAAAAAGTAAATACTAATTATTATCTATAAAAGTATAAAATAATATACTATTTATTTGGATAATAATATATTTTGCATTATCTTTGTACTGTCAAACAATAACAAAGGGTAATATGAAATCAAGTGAGTTGCACCGCCTAATCCTAAAAAACGGATGGCGATCTATCCGACAAGCAGGGAGCCACGTAATTTATGAAAAGGATGGCAAAACGGTTTCGGTTCCTTTTCACGGTTCGAAAGAAATGGGTTCAGGAATAGCACGGCGGTTTATCCGGGAGATGGGGCTGAAATAAGCCCCCTCCCCGGGCAACCGGAAACGAAATAAATACACACGATTTATGGAAAAGGTAAAGGTTATCATCGAATGGGCATCGGACGGAACGATTTCGGCCATGATGGAAAAGGATATGTTTGCTGGAATGGGCGATACCGTCAAGGCGGCCGTTGCCGACATGAAAGAGGGCGTTGCACTCTATATCAAAACGGCCAAAGAGATGGGTTTTCCCTACAAGGCATATTTGGACGGAGCGTATGAGATCGAACTGGAGTATGACGCGGTTAGCGCATTGAAATATGCACGAGAGTATATCAAGGATACTAAATTGGCGGAATTGACCGGCATTCCGGCCGCCCAGTTGGGACGTTATGCCAATGATAAAAGTAAACCACGCCCGGCACAACGTCGTAAGATTATCGAGGCGTTGCACAAATTCGCGGCGCCGTTCTATTCGATTGTGTTGTGACGAATTGCTGTTACCGGTAGTTATTGTTTGACGACGACCTATTTGGAAACGGCAGCCCCCGGATTACTCCGGGGGCTTTTTTATTCTTCATCTTCGGTCTGCAATTCCGCCTCGTCCGTCTTCTCGATTTGTAATACCTGATGTGCATTCAACGGAGAAACCACCTTGCGGCCGGTTCTTGCTTCGAGTTCCAGCCGGGCATTGCGGGCAATTGTGCCGCCTTGTCGCGCGACCGCTTTGTGTGCTGCAAGCGTCCGAGGGTCGGTTGCTTCGGTTATGTCCTTTGTCGAAGCCTCCGCAAGCATGTTGAGGATGAGTTCTGTGTTGGTCATATTATCCCGCAAGTTTTCTTTCCGCAACCCTTTATATGCCTTGTATTCACGGGTGGTGAAGCCAGACCACACATTCGTGATTATGTCAGTCAGTGTGGCAAATTGCTGGCCCTCCTGCACCCCTCGCTTTTTCCACGCGTCGGTCAGGTCTTTACGAACCTCGATCGCTTTCAGACGCTGGTTGATCCAATTATCCGAATACCCCAATCGCTTGTAATCGACCATTGCTTGCTGAATCGACAGTTCCGGATCCTGCATCTGATCGAGACGGTCGGCAGCCACCTGCGCCATCCACTGTTTGAACGGCTCCGCTTTCGGCGAGGGGATTGACTGGATGATCCGGAACATACCCTGCGTCGTGGCGCAGTTCACCCGTTGGCGACCTCCAGCAGTCTGCACGGAAAGGGGGGTGACAATTTGTCCCCACCCTTTGGATAGCTCCGGATCGCGCTTCTTCATCTTTTTGATATAGTCCGTAGGATTCACGCTGTCGGTCAATACACCGACGACATCCACGATCGAAAAATACCACTCCTCCGTTTGGTCATCCCATACGGTGCGCACCTTGCGCTCTTCAAATAATTGTATGGCTTGTTTCTGCGTCATATGTATATTTGATATTCATGTTGAGGTCGAAAGGACAACATCGGCAAGATAGAGGGAAAACGACACCCCGGATCACTCCGGGGATTTTTTATTATGTTGTTGTGGCTAACAATATAATCAGGAATATAAATCCTAAAATACACCAAAGTACTCGGATGATTTTTTGGAGTTTTTTATTTTGCACTATATTCTTTTGAGTGATGTTAGTCGGTATTTCGGTTATGGTTGTGCTGATCGTTGGGGTGTCAAGAACCGATATTTTCATTAACGATATTTTTTGCCCCTCTTGCCTGTAAGTCTCTATTTTTAGACGCGTATATTTGGATGGTCTTCTTTTATCGCCGACCAAAACACAATTTGTTGATTTTTTTACAAGGGTTTGAAAATTTACACCCATATCTTTCAAAATATTCCTTATTGTCCCGAAAAGGTACATATTGAAAGTTTCAGTCTCTATAACGACATTTTTATCCCTCAATTCCAACTTTTCCAATTTGGAACGCAGATCATTAAGGAGGACTTGGGCATCCGATAAATTCTGGGTATTTGTTGTCTCGCCTATTTCAACGGGGAGTGTATGACTTTTCTTTGTTGAAGAGCGGGATATTTTTGTGCGTTTATAAATCCCTGTGCCCGGCAAACCATTATTTATATATACTCCTCTTTTACCAACACTAACGGATGCGCCTTTTACACCAAACGAGGTGCTAATGCCTCCTTTACTTAAATTCAAATTTACGCCCGGAGCAATTTTAATTCTTTTTCTAAAGCTAACCATAGCATTGGATTATTCTGCGAAAGCGTGAAACAATAATATATCCAGTTTTGTAATCCGTTTTGTCGTGGCGGTCGTGTCGAGGTTGTGAGGCCGGGCCGCGTCTTTGATCGGATAATCGGGTGTCAGTATAAATCGTTCGGGTTGTTTTATCCTTGTACCGCCTTGCCAGCAACACCCTGCACATCCGCCGCAGCCCCTTTTTGGGCTAATAATTCGATCGTCTTTTGCTGGGAGGCGACAATATCCAATAATTTATCGATTCGTTCCGAATTTTTGTCGTTTTTTTCTGCGGAGGCCTCATTATTTTTAAGCATTTGTCCATTTCCGGTAAGAAGCCAATAGCAATCCACATCTGGATAAATAGTGATAATATTCGCTATTGCATCCGAGTTCAATGGCGTAAATTTCGCCTTTCCTTTGAAACTCGCATAAGACATTCCTATTTCATTTGAAAATTTCTCATAACTAACCCCGTGATATTTAGCAATTTGCAATACCCTCTCCTTTATTTCAGTTATTTTATTTGCCATTTATTTGGAAATTGGTTATTTAATTCACTATATTTGCATTGTCATTACAATAGTAATTACAAATATAATCAAATAAACGAGATTATGAGAGAGATTAAATTCCGGGGCAAGCGCCTCGACAACGGGGAGTGGGAATATGGCGACCTGTTACAGTACGATGATGGGTCTGTTTGTATCGGAGTACATAGTAAAAATTACACAGATGATGGCTTTAATGTAGGCCAATATCATCACATCGCACCAGTCAATGAAGATACCGTTGGCGAGTACACGGGGCTGAAAGACAGAAAGGGCATTGCCATATACGAGGGGGATGTGATACGCTCTCCATTGTCCGAGGATAAAACTCGCCCTCATAGAATCTTTTACCATACCGGCAACGCAGCTTTTATGGGAGCCTTGATCGATAGAAAGGAATTATGTTATTTAAGATTGGATCAGGATTGGATTTATAAGTTTGGAAAAGAAGTCATTGGCAACATCCACGACAACCCTGAATTGATTGAAAAACAAACCGCCGAAAGGCATAAAAACAAAAATAGTATGTTCAAAAAGTTAGATTATCAAGTGTTCCCGAGTGAGGAAAAAACCATCTGTGTTGTCGATGACCCGGTATATGGCGGGGCGCATTGCTATGCGATTCAACACTCGGAGGGCTTTTCTGACGGAAAAGCAAAGTATGTGCCCGTCGAAACCCGCATTCAGTTTGTACAGAAAAATGACGACGGAAGTGTCATTAATGGCGTGCAGTCGGAGCAGTTAGCCTATATTCTGCTCGACCGTGCTATCAAACTGAATAACCGTTTCCCGTCGCCGCAGAACGAAAAGCAGATCGCCGGGCTGCGGATGTTCCTTGAAGGTTGCGAGGAGCGTGTCCGTGATCGCATGAATCGCGGAGTAATGGGTGACCTCAAACAGTGACGCTGATTGTTCTGAAATCAAGTTATTGAGTGCAACACCCTCCCGCGAACCGTCAAGCGGTTACCCGGAGCGATACCGGCGCGGGAACAAAACATAAACAGATTTTTAATTATGGCCGAATTAGTCCGAACCGTAAACTTTGCCGAAACCTTTGCCGCGTTGAGGCTTGGCGAAAGCGTCGAGTTCAGCGTTGCCGAGTTTACCGAATCGAGCGTGCGGGCCAACGCCAGCCGCTACTGCAAGGGTAAAAACATCAAATTGTCGGTCTCCGCGTTGAGGGGAACCGGCGTTATCAAAGTAACCCGTAAATCGTAATACCATGAACCACGAACCTCTCGACCGACTGCATTTGCAGCAGATAGCCGCCGCCTACGCTGCCGGGTATCGTATGGCCCGGGCGGAGCTGGCCGACGATACGAAATACTACACCCTCACACAATGCTACCGGAAATTCGGCCGTGGTACGGTCGATCGGTGGGCTACCGAGGGGCTGATTGAAATAATCAAAGACGGAACCCGCAACAGTAAGTGCCGTGTGCTGGCGGAACGTATAGAGCTGGTTGCCTCACAAAGTAACCGAGCCAGCTGGTTCGACAATCACGAATAATCCGCAGCGATGGGAAAGATGTACAGACGATGGGACAAATTCGAGGTGCAGGACGTAATCGCCCGCTATCTGTCCGGCGAGGATGTGCAGGCAATCGCCGAGGAGTACGGACGATCGGTTCGCAGCATAGAGATGATGATATATCGGCAAGGGTTGCATCGTCGTGAAAAGTCATCGGCAGATGATCGCGCAAAACTGGACTGTATGCCCGATCCGTTCGAGTGGATGGGCGGAAAAAAGAACCTACAAAAAACCGTATGAAATGGAACAGACTTTCGAGCAAATGAAGGACGCGGCGAAAGAGGTACATCGCCGATTTTACAAGTATTGCACCTCCTCGTTCAATGATATTGTTAATACCGACAATGTGCGAGATTTGCGCCGTGTCGTGATCCGTTATCGCGATTATGTTTCAGACCCTCGGGCAGCCCGCTATATCCGCGAGAATTATGCGGATGTATTGGAGGCGCTGGGGCTGCGGATCCAGTTTTACATCGATGGCCGTGTACGGCTGTATTTGGCAAACTAATATCCCCGATTATGGAATGGAACAACCACCCCTTTGAAAAAGACACGCCCGTAAGGACGTTCGGCAGCGGCAGCGAGCTGGCAACCTGGGATGCCGAGAATTGCGACCGGTGCATCAAGCACGAAGAATGCGAGCTATGCGATGCGATCACCGCGGCATACCTCGGCGACGGGCGGATCCCCTTGTGGGTCGCCAAGCAAATCGGTTGCCAATACGACCCGCTCTATTTGACCGCCACACTCGGCAAGACCTGCCGAGAGCGCCGGACAGAGGAGCAACGAGATTTCCCATTTTGACCCTAAAAAAGAGATGAAAAGCGAAAGAGCAAAAGAGTTTATCGACGGATGTATGTCTCACCTCGAAGTAGATATGTCAGAGCACGCCAAATGGCAACTACGCACGGCGATGGCAAACGTTGCTGAACTCGCCGAGGAGGATGCTCGGGTGCGAGCCGGAATAGCCCTTTGTAAGGCCGTTTGCGGTGGCCGAAACGGCTGCACAGACTTGGGTTGCAAAATGTTACCGTCATATCTAAAACATTACGATAATGAATAATCCAAAAACATGCCCCGAGTGCGGGATGCCGCTGGTGCAATGCGATAATTGCGAGGAGTACGGATGCCCGGATTGCAATGAGGAGTGGGTCGTCACGAGCGATGAATCGGTGCTATGTCCCGAATGTTCCGCCGACATCAGGGCGGAGTACAACAAGGCGACGGAAAACGGAACAAAGGTGTGCGGATCGTGTGCTTGCTTCAAGAATGAGGATGCCAATGGAGTCGGAGAATGTGAATACCCTGAAGATCACAAAAACAGGACAAACTGCCTCGACATTAACCACGGTTCAAATTACTGCGAAAATTGGACGAAAAAGACAGAACGGGATCCCGCGACGCAAAACATTACCGCGCCGAGGGGCAAGAAAATCGCCCGAAAGTTATCCCGCCGTGAATGGTTTGCGGGGATGGCCTTGCAGGGCATCATGGCATCGAATGATTGCGGGATCGGACACATACCCGAAAAGGCGGCGCAGTGGGCGGTAAGAGTTGCGGATGCCATTTGTCGGGAGTTGGACGCACCGGAAGAATAGAGATTGAAATTTAAGGTTGGAGTATGAAAAACAAAGAAAATGCGGGTAAAGGTACATTTATCTTACGCTGCGATTTTTACCCGCAGGTACAATTACTATCCCGAGAGCAGCGGGGAGATTTGTTGACGGCGCTTTTTGCGTATACATCCGGAGAAGATATGCCATCCTTGGATGGCATAACGTCCATGTGCTTCGAGTTCATCAGGGCCTCGATAGACTCATATTCGGAAAGGTACGATGCCAAATGTCAGCAGAACCGAGAGAACGGGAAGCGAGGCGGGCGCCCGAAGAAAGCTGACGCCGAAACTGTGAACCAATCGGAAACATATAAACCAATCGTAAACGAAGATAACCGAATGGAAAGCGAAAAAACCGAACGGTTTAACGGAAATACGAATGAAACCGAGAATGTGGGCGAAAAGGAGAACCGATTGGGAACAGAAAAAACCAAACGGTTTGAAAAATATCCAAACGAAACAGAAAAAACCAAACGTGGCAAAAAAAACCATGATTATGATATTGATTATGATTCTGATGGTGATATAATAACACACACAGTAGTTACTGAATGGAAAGGGGGTTTGGGGGGAAACCAAGCTGCCGAGTTTCTTGCCTGGCTGGAGTCCGCTTTCCCCGCGATCACCATGATGGCCGAACCGCTCACCGAGGAGCAGGCCCGCGACATCCTCGCCAAGTTCAGCGCCGAGGACATCAACCGCATCATCGCACAGATCGACAACAAAGGGGCCTACAAGAACAAATCCGCTTACTCCACGTTCGCCTCGTTCGTGGCCCACGACTTCATCATCAAGAGCCGTAAAGCCACGACGGGCCGCAAATACACGTACAACGAGATGTGCGACGAGGTTTATAGTCGCCGCGCCTCCAGCGACGACTTCCAAATGTTCCAAATGCCCGACGGCACGAAGTACTGGCAGCGTAAAATCGACATGACGGGGCCGCAAGCATGAAGCCGAAAGCAACCAACAATACCGACACCATGACCGCCGAGGAGTTCCGGAGGATGATACGCACCGGCATGACCGCCGAGGAGTTCCGGCGCAAGATGCGCACCGGAGCACGGCCGGTTGAGGCGCCCGTCCCTTCGGAGAACCGCAAAGTCCGCAATGCCGTGAAGACCGAGGCCGACGGGGTTGTCTTCGACAGCCGTCTCGAACGCTACATGCACGACCTGCTGAAATCGCACGGCATCGGGTTTATGTTCCAAAAGCGCTACACCCTGCAAGAGCCGTTCACCTACAACGGCGAGACCATTCGGGCGATCACCTACACGCTGGACTTTTACCTGCCGGATTACGACATGGCGATCGACACCAAGGGCGTGGCGACGCAGCAGGGCAAGCTCCGCATCAAGATGTTGAAGCGCCTATTTGCCGACCTTGGCCGCACCACCACCATCGAGCTACCTCGAACGAAAGACGAATGCGCCGCGCTTGTGGCTCGGCTGACCGAAAACCGATAAACAAAAGCTATGATCCGATTTCTCTACATAGACCTCTTTTGCGGTGCCGGTGGTACCAGCACGGGCGTTGAGGCGGCACGCTTGCACGGCGAGCAGGTCGCCAAGGTGATCGCATGCGTCAATCACGATGCCAACGCGATCGCTTCGCACGCGGCCAACCATCCCGACGCGCTGCACTTTGTCGAGGACATCCGCACGCTGAACCTCGACCGGCTACTGGCCCATGTCGAGGTCTCACGGAAACAATACCCCGCCGCCCGCGTGGTGTTGTGGGCATCGCTGGAATGCACCAACTTCTCGATCGCCAAAGGAGGCCAAAGCCGCGACGCAGACAGCCGCACGCTGGCCGAGCACCTTTTCCGCTACATCGACGCGCTGCGCCCCGACTATATCCAAATCGAAAATGTCAAGGAGTTCATGACGTGGGGGCCGCTCGCGGTGAAAGTCGTCGAGGCATCACATGGGCACGGCGCCTATTGCCCGCTGAAGATAAAGACAGTCGGCCAAGGCAAACACAAGCGGCGTACCATCGCCCCCGTGTGGGTCCCCGACGCAACCCGTCGAGGTGAGGATTACCACCGATGGGTGGCTTGCATTTGCAAGGACGGAGGGTATCGGTTCGACCACCGCATCCTCGATTCGGCGGACTTCGGGGCCTACACCTCCCGGCGCCGGTTCTTCGGGATTTTCGCCGCCGGACAACTGCCCATCGTTTTCCCGACGCCGACACACACCAAGAAACCCGCTCCCAACCTGTTCGATGTCCGGGCAAAGTGGCGCCCGGTTCGTGATGTGCTCGATTTGCACGACGAGGGCGCCAGCATCTTCGGCCGCAAAAAGCCGCTGGTGGATGCGACCTTTGAACGCATCTACGCAGGGCTGGTTAAGTTCGTCGCCGGTGGCAAAGAGGCGTTCATGGTCAAATACAACTCCATGAGCCAAAGCGGTAAGTACGTTGCGCCCGGTATCGACGATCCTTGCCCGACGGTTGCGGTGCAGAGCAGGCTCGGCGTGGCAAAGGCGTGTTTCCTTGCCAAGCATTTCAGCGGATCACCGGCCGACCGTGCCATCAGCATCGACGGGCCGGCGCACGCCATCACGACGGTAGATCACCACGCACTGGTGTCCGGCAATTTTCTGACGGCATATTATGGCAACGGCTACAACT
>ENA-OPFG01001180-OPFG01001180.1-human-gut-metagenome-genome-assembly--contig:-NODE-1180-length-13919-cov-1.956145_pt1 | contig 13919 bp, 9 predicted proteins | sample MGYA00241304_ERZ501542 | MGnify/ENA primary metagenome ERZ501542 (study PRJEB25962, sample SAMEA2042427) | human gut metagenome | biome: human gut; feature: human-associated habitat; material: faeces...
GGCAGGTCTGTATTATCGGTATGGGGTGCAGAAGCATGAGCTGGATAAGAAATTATCAGGAATCTATATGCATCATACCTTCCACAGAAAGACACCGCTTGTTCGTGGGTTTGATGATATCTTTTATGTACCGCATTCCAGATATACAGGTGTAGACAAAGATGAGATCGTAAAAAATCCGCATCTGGAGATCGTAGCGGAGTCCGATGAGGCAGGTCCTTATCTGATCATTGGCGATGAAGGAAAGAATATATTCGTAACCGGACATCCGGAATATGATATTCTGACGCTTGATAAAGAATATAAGCGTGATCTTGCAAAGGGACTGAATCCGGATATTCCGGTAAATTATTATCCGGACAACGATCCAAGCAAGACACCAATCAAATCCTGGCGCTGCCATGCTAATACATTATATGCCAATTGGCTGAATTATTACGTATACCAGATAACCCCGTATTTATGGACAGAAAAGGCGGATAAAAAGAAAAATGAAACAGCAGAATAAACGATTAATACTTCTATGTATAGCAGCTTTGTTGATATTGTTTATGGGAGCCGGGAAAAATACCGGAAATGTGCAGGCTGCGGAATCAGTAAAGAAACAGGAATTATCACAGGACGAGAACACACATACATTTTCAAATGCCAGTGACGGTTCCTTCCAATATGATTATGCAGTAAAGTCAGATTACTATAAAGGTATGGGTGTAGATGAGAGCACCGGACTGAAATATGCACTTGTAAGCTATGATGAGAAGCTGTGGGCGGTTGTAGTAACTAAGAAAAGTGAGTTTAATGGTTCCTATGATACCAGCTCTTATACAGGCAAGATGTCATTGAAATTTAAGCCGGCAACGACAAAGACCGTGCTTCGGTTTTCAAAAAATAAAACCGGAAATACAGCTCTTGAAAAATGCTTTTACTATAGTGACGATTATTCCATTCTGACAACTGGTTTTTCAAAGGATATATATTACATTGACGGAACACCGGTAAAAGGAATCAAGAAGGTAGCAGGAACGTATTATTTCTTCCGGAAAGGAAAGCGGGTGGATGAAACCGGCTGGTATCCATATGGAAGATCACAGGTATATGTAAAGGATGGAAAGGCAATATTCCGCTTTTCAGGAGATGCCTGTTATTCATTTACAAATGGCAAGAAACAGCGTGTAACGGATCGTTACATCAGCGTTAAAGGCACAGTGTACTGGTTTGATGCAGCGGGTGCACTGGCACAGGGAATGAAACAGGCCGGCGGAGAATATTATTATCTGCGGGATGGTGTAAGCCGTCGGAACTATTATAAAAAGGTTGATCGTTATGGCTATTATTTTGGCGAAGATGGCAAAGCAGTAAGAGATACATGGGTAAATGTAAAAAATGCCATGATGTATTTTAATGCAAATGCACGTAATACAAAGACCTATTATCTGGATGGATATAAGGACAGCGAGCGGATCGGAATGTATAAGATCTACAGTAAAAACAAATGGAATTTTGTAACAGATGGCATTTATAAGATCGATGGCTCATTTGTATATTTTAAAAATGGAAGACATTATACATCAACCAGATGGTACAGCTCAAATGATACGACCATGTATTATATCCGAAAGGGAGAAGTGCTCTATAAACGAAAACAGTCCGGAAACGGATATGTGCTGTATCAGGCAAATGGAGTCAGATGGAAGAAAGTTTCCAGTATGTGGGCGCCATATAATAAAGGAAAAACCTTTTACTATGATAAAAATGGAACAAGTCTGTACCGGTATTTTAATGCCAGCTATTCAAAGAGCAAATACAGGAACACAGTATGGATCTATGATGCAGGAAGTTCCGGATGGCAGCAGGTAACAGATAAATTATTAAATATTCATTCGGATTATTATTATATACCGGAAGATGGCGTGATAAAGGCAGAAGAGGGCTGGCAGACCATTGACAAAAAAACTGCAGTCTATACGGATGCTTCCGGAAAAGTATCAAAATACATATATTATGACAAGGCCGGAAAATATTCCATATACAGAGAAGGACAGAAGCTGGATCAGATCGTTCCGGGGATTGTTACTGTCCAGATCAATGGCAAGACGGTATATTACCTGATGAATGAACAGGGACAGAGTGTATCTGGAAATCGGTCTGTGGATGGATATCTCTATGACTTTGATAAATATGGACGTGCATATAGCAGACGACTGGAAGGTTCTGTTTACTGGGATACGGATGCATGGATGAAGCGCGTGATCCTGGCATATCTGGGTAAGACAAATATATATTGCAATGTATTTGTCGATCAGGCATTTGCACTTGCTGGTGGAGATGATCCATCGCAGAAACTTGCGGTTCAGTATACAAGTCCGGAAAAAGGCGGTATCCTGTTAGATCGGATGTATACCGGAACGGAATGGGGCGGTGCCGGAACTGTGACCGGAAAAGTTGTTCTGTCAGATGGGAAAAGCTGGATGAAACAGGATTCGATTCAGTTGAATTCAGATATTGTAGATTTCTCATATGATGCATTAACTCCGGGAGACGTGATCGTATATTATAAAAACGGAGAGACAGAGGCAAGCCATGTTTCCCTGTTTCTTGGTAAGTTTAAAAATGCGGCAGCGGTTAAGAAATATCTGATCCGGATGGGTGTTTCCAAACAGTTGGCGGAAGCCTGTGTCAAGGACTGGGGCGCTTATTATGATAATGATGGAACTTACTGGTGTATTCACGGTGGAATGGGAAGCAGTAGTCAGGTCTATATCAGTAACAGTACTTATTGTATTCCGGCATCCGGCAATACATATACATATGGAAGAAAGATCATAAATGTGATCGGCTGATAATACAAAAGCATTAGAATGCGGATATTGCATGGTTGTATGTAACTTACAACAGCAAATTGTCCGTATCTAATGCTTTTTTAGATGTTTATTCCTCAGAAGATAATTCTTCCCACTGTTCATACATCGTGTTCAATTCTTCTTCTACAGAATTTCGTTCTTTTGTCAGATCATTTAACAGTGCAACATTTGTTGCATTTTCAGGAACCAGAAATTCTTCATCAATTTCAGTCAGACGGTTTTCAAGCTGTTCGATCTTGTCTTCCAGCTTTTTCAGATCATTTGCTTTTTTCCGAAGTCTTGCCTGTTCGGCTTTGCTTTCCTTCCAAGAGAGCTTTGCCTGGGATTCTGTCTGTTTTTCCTGAGAGACAGTATCAGATACTAGTGCAAATGCCTGCTTTCCGGTGGAAGCCGGCTGGGCTCTGTGGCTTTCGTAGTAATCATAGTTCCCAATATAATTGGTTAACTGCTTATCCTTTAATTCGATGATCCTTGTTGCTGTCTGATTGATAAAATATCGATCATGGGATACATAAAGGACTGTTCCGGTATAGTTCCGTATCGCTTCTTCAAGGATCTCCTTGGATGTGATATCCAGATGGTTGGTCGGCTCATCGAGAATCAGGAAGTTTGCAGATGAGAGCATCATTTTGGCAAGGGATACACGCCCTTTTTCGCCCCCGCTCAAGTCTGCGATCCGTTTGAACACATCCTCTCCGGTAAACAGAAAGGCGGCAAGAACGTTTCGGATCCTGGTATTGGTCAGGTCGGGATAGGCGTTGCTGATCTCGTCAAATACCGTATTGTTCATATTCAGGACCTGATGCTCCTGATCGTAGTAACCGATCTTGACACGGGAGCCTAAGATGACAGTTCCGGCATCCTTTGGAACAAGCTTGTTGATGATCTTTAAGATCGTAGTCTTACCGGTTCCGTTTCCGCCGATCAGGGCGACATGCTCACCACGTTTGATCTCCATATTCAGATCGGAAAACAGATTATACTGTTCAAAGGCTTTGGACAGCCCTTCGATCGTAAGTACATCTTCACCGCTGATAACGGATGGTTCCAGCGTCAGCCGCATTTCACTGTTTAATTCGGTTGGCTTGTCCAGACGTTCCACACGGTCTAACATTTTTTCACGGCTTTCTGCCCGTTTGATTGATTTTTCACGATTGAACTGCTTTAATTTTGTGATAACTTCTTCCTGATGCTTGATATCTGCCTGCTGGTTTAAGTAGGCTTTCATCTTATTTGTCCGGATCTCGGCGCGCTTTTGAGAGAAGTAGGTGTAGTTTCCGTTATATACGGTGCTGTGTCCACGATCAAGTTCTACGACCTTTGTTACGATCTTATCCAGAAAGTAACGGTCATGGGAGACGAGAATCACACTTCCCTGATAGCCGGTTAGAAAGGTTTCAAGCCAACTGATCGAATCCATATCCAGATGGTTGGTCGGCTCATCCAAGATGATGATATCCGGTTTTGTAAGAAGAAGTCTGCCGAGTGAAAGACGGGTTTTTTGTCCGCCCGATAAGGTATCGGTATGACGGTCGAAATCTTCTTTGGAGAAGCCGAGACCTTTTAATACTCCGGTGATCTCACTTTCGTAGGCATATCCGTTTTTATATTCAAATTCATGTGTATAGCGGTTATAGGTTGAGAGGGCGGATTTCAGTTCGTCGCCGGTCAGTGTTGTCATATCCTGTTCCAGTTTGCGGATCTTATCCTGAAGCTCGATCACAGGCTTCATGGCATCCTCCATCACGCCGTATACCGTATCGTCATAGAAAATATCCTGATGCTGGGAGAGGTAACCGATCGTACGGTCTTTTGATAAAACAATCTGTCCGGAATCTGCTTCTTCTTCCTGCATAATGATCTTTAATAATGTTGTTTTGCCTGCACCATTGATACCAACGATCGCCATTTTTTCCTTATCTTCAAGATGAAAGGATACATTGTCGAGAATTACGTTGGTTCCGAATGCTTTACTTATATTTTGACAATCGAGAATCATAAGATTCCTCCTTATTTTCTTATATCATGTCAGATCTCATAACATTATATCGGTGTGTCAGGAAATAAGCAATATCCATTGAAATAGAATTTTAATAAAAAGGGAATATTTTCACATAAAATTTAGAAAAAGGTTATGTCATAAAAATTGACTGACAAGGGAATAAAATGGTATCATAATAGTGTATTTTTGTGCGCTTTTTACGGGTGAAAGTTATTTGAAAAGCAGGTGGTTATATGGAACGTAATAATGAGTCTCTGGCACTGATCAGTGACAAAGATATTCAGGAATTGAATGATATAAGAACGAAACTGGAACAGACGTTGATGACGAAGCTCAGAAATGCCGGAATCTATTTTCACAGTATGTCGAGAGTGAAGACATTGACGTCATTACAGCGTAAGTTAGATACAGGAAAATATGGCACAGGAAAAGATGATAAAAAGATTCAGGATCTGATCGGTATCCGTATTAATTTATTTTATACAGAAGATATCAGGATCAGTGAAGCATTGCTTGAAGATACATTTATGGTAGATAACTGGTCGAAGACGGCATGGGAAGAAAACAGGTTTGAAGCACAGAAGTGTAATGGTGTATTTAAGATCCCAAGCAAATATCTGATCAACATATCCGATCAGTTGTGGGAGCAGCCATTTGACCGGACCTTTGAGGTTCAGCTCAGAACGGTTCTGTTTGAGGGCTGGCATGAGATCGAGCATGAGATGCGGTACAAGTATAAAATGGATGAAGGCTTTGATGATAACAGAAGCAGTTTGTGGGATGGACAGGAGAAGGATGCCCGCATGATGAACAGCATCATCGCAAACCTAGAGCTGTGCGACTGGTCAATCGTGCAGATCTTCGATAATCTGGCAAGAGACCAGTATATTAAGAAAAACTGGGAAAATGCGATCCGAAGCAAATACCGGTTAAAGATCACACAGGATAAGATCAAGCCTGAGGTTCGTGCATATTTTGATGAACATCCGGAGGTCGTAGAGAAGTTCTGGGCGGTATCCAAGCAGCAGCTTGTAAATATTCTGCTGAATAAAAAATATCAGAAGGTATTGTCGCCGAACCGGGTAATCTACCTTATCAATAAAGAAGTGGTAAATGATGAATTCATATCAGCACAGCTTGACAGAGAACAGTTCGGCAGAGTGCTGAACAAAGAGATTAAGCAGGAGATCCGTCCATTGGTATCGGATCTGGTATTTGACCAGAGGATTCGGATACGGGATGACGGATTTGACCGGGCAAGTGAGATCATATATGAATGGGCATATCAGCATATTTCCCTTATATTCGGACAGATGCCGAAAAAACTGGAATCCGTTTCTTATGAAGTGATGGGATATAAGTTAAAGGTCGTTGCAGAGAAAGCATATTTTCTTATGGATATGCAGACAATCAGCAATGAAGAAGCCGGTATGATCTGGCATGTGGTTGCAGAACTTCGAAAAGACAATGATGGACTGTATCTGACCTGCCGTCATATCTGTGAGAATATCTATTCCAGAGAGCGCCGGTATAATCGACCGAAGTTTATGCGGGATATATTTAATCAGGTCGGATTCCTGGATGCAGACGTATTTATGGATGAAGACACCGAAGCGGTTCTGATATCCGCAGACCAGCTTAAAAACCTTCTTTCACATGCTGGTAGAAGTCTTCCGGTGATCCTTGTAGATAAGCCGGAGCAGATTCCGGACTGGGCACAGGATTTTGACGGATATACGATCAATGCAGAGGTTCTCTGTAAATCATTAGCCGGTATCTGTCATGTGTTCCTGGGAGATGAGAGCTGTATCAGTCGGATGCAGGAGATCTATGGAAATGAGAGTGTTGATGGCGCGGTATTCTACTGGGGCAGAGATGATGAAAGCCCTACGATATTTACACAGGAGGCCATCCGAAAAGCTTGTTTTGAAGAGGTCAATCACAGCGTTGATGAAGACGAGGAATACGAGAAAGCTTTCCGATATCGTCTGCGAGAACTGGTCTGTCAGGAATTCCATTAAAAACCGGGTTGCAAAGATCAGAAAATGGATGTATGATTTGAGCGGAACAAATTTGAATGAAGTGGAGACAATATACAAATGGAAATCAGAGATATAAATGAAATACGGTCAGCGATCAAGTACATGGATTACAAGCCTGTAATGCTGGCAAAGTTTTATGATATTAAAAGCTTATTGTTTAAAGAGATTTTAGAGAACGAAGACTATTACAAGGTTGCCAGCATATTACCGAATCCGGGCAATGACAACAAGATTGTAAAGTGTGTCAACATTCTGGATAAGAAATACATGGCAGGACGGGAAGTTGTAGACTGCACGAAGACACCGGGAGCAATACCGGCTGAAGCTGCAGAGATTCTGAAAAGCATTCGTACGACAGAAGATCCTGCATCCGTAAAGCTTTCCTTCGGTAAAGAAATGAAAGCAGAGGTATATATGAATATCCCAAGAGGTAACAGTCTTACGATCTCAGATATGACGATCACACCGGAGACAGAGCTTACAGTGATGAATCTGTATAATACATATTATACAGAGGGCTTTATACTTGCACTTCACTTTGATGAGTTTGCAGTAGCGATAGAGCCATCTGCCTTAGACGGAATCAAAGGTCAGGGTGATGTATTTGTTTATGCGATGACAAAGAATGCCATTTATAAAGATTTTGGAAGCAGATACTTTGATGTAGAAGCAATCCTGAAATATTACAGAGGATAGAAAAAGGTGCAGAGCGAGGAGCTTTGCAGACAGAGACAAAAAGAGAGCTGGAACCGTGGTTGGCAACAGCTCTTTTAATTTACGCGTGGGATGTTCCTGTGAACAGGTTTGCAAAGTGTGTTTATGCCTGTATTGGCTGTTATATATGGAGGAATAAATGCTTTGAAGAATAAACTTGCATTATTATCAGGTATATTATGTATCGGGCTGGTAATTGCGTTTATCTTTTATACCGGAAAGGATAACCAGAAAAAAAAGGGGTATACGACGACCGGATTTGCCATGGGAACTGCAGTTACGGTATCGGTCTATTCGGATCAGGGCAGACAGGATGCGGATGCTGTGATCGACTGCGTAAGCAGACTGGAGCGTGAACAGATCTCATGGCGGATAGAAGGCGCAGAGGTATACCGTGTGAATCATGAATATAAGGCAGGAGAGCCTTATGAGATAAGCTATGACCTGGCATCTGCGGTCTTGCAGGGAAAAGAAGTAAGCGCGGCAGGAGATGATCTACTGGCACTCACGATCCGTCCGTTAGCGTCCTGCTGGGGTATCGAAGATGGGAAGAAAGAAGTACCGGAGACTCAGAAGATAGAAGAAGCCTGTTCGGTAGTTAACGATTCGAAAGTGCATATCGTAGACGAACAGGGAAAAGAGCTGACACAGGTAAGTGAGCTTTCAGAGGATGGAACATGGTATGTGCTGTTTGATGAAACAGGCTTAAGCCTTGATTTCGGTGCGATGGGAAAAGGCATTGCTTGTGATCGGGTGGCAGAAAGCCTTGAAGAAAATCAGGTGGAAGGCGCTTGTGTGGCAGTCGGCGGCAGCGTTTTATGCTACGGCGCAAAGCCGGATGGTTCCGGTTTCCGGATCGGTATTCGTGATCCGAGAGGAAATGAAAAGGATATGATGGGAACCGTAGAAGTCCGGTCAGACAGGCATCCGGTCTATATATCAACATCCGGCGATTATGAGAAGTATTTTATTCAGGATGGAAAAAGATATCATCATATCTTAAATCCAAAGACCGGATACCCGGCAGACACCGGAACGATATCAGCGACAGTGATCTGTGAAAGCGGTGCATTAAGTGATGCTTTATCAACGATGTGTATTCTGCTTCCGGCGGATCGGGCACTTAAGCTTGTAAAAAGCTTTGACGCAGATGTGATCCTGATCGATAAGGATAAGAATATATATATGACAGAGCAGGCAGGAAAACAGTTCACGATAACAAATGGAGACTATAAAGTAAAATGATAAAAAAAAGAGACATCATTCTGGCACTTGTGCTGATCCTTTTAGGAATCGTCTGCTATGGAGTCATCCGGCTGGGTCAGAAAAAAGGCAGTCAGGTTATTATATATGAAGACCAGAAAGAGATTGGCAGATATGATCTGAATACAGATACCACGAAAGAGATTCAGACCGCAAAAGGAATGAATATTCTGGAAATAAAGAATGGAATGGCATATGTAACAGAAGCAGACTGTCCGGATCAGGTATGCATTCGTATGGGGAAGATATCAAAGACAGGAGAAAATATCGTCTGCCTGCCGCATAAGCTGGTGATTCAGGTGGAGGGTGATGTTGGACAGAAAGCAGAATATGATAATCGATAAGGGCTATTCATAGTATAGCAGGAAAGGCATATATAGAAAGAAAAGATGGGGAAGAAACAAAAAAATTCCAAAAAAAAATCTACAAATAGAAAGATACAGAAAAAGGCTCATAACAGCGCAGGAACGATAGCACAGCTTGGAATGTTTATTGCGGTTGCAATGGTGTTTTCATATATCGAATCCTTTATCCGGATCGATATCGCGGTACCGGGAATCAAGCTCGGACTTGCCAATATTGTAACTATTGTAGTGCTGTGCAAGCTTGGACTTGCGGATGCGGTTTTGGTATCCGTGCTCCGTATCTTCCTGTCGTCTTTATTATTTGGCAATTTTACCGTTATGATATACAGTCTTGCCGGAGCAGCAGTCAGCATGCTGTTTATGTGGATCTCTGTTAAGATCGGTTTTTTTTCAACAACGGGAACGAGTATTCTTGGAGGTGTCGGACATAATGTTGGTCAGCTTATCGTTGCATATCTGGTGATAAAGAACCAAAATATCCTGATATATGCTCCGGTTTTACTGGTCTCTGGAACGATCACGGGAGTTCTGATCGGTCTTGCGGCAGCATTTGTCATGCGGGCGGTTGGCGGTCAGATTGGCAAGTTTTAGGGTTGTTTTTGACCCTGTGAAGTATTATTATATGATTAGTTTTTCTCGATAACAGAGAATGAATTGATAAGAATAACGAGAGAAAGAGGTATGCAGATGGGTTTATTAACTTTTTCGGGTGGTATTCATCCATATGAAGGCAAAGATCTAACAAAAGACAAGCCTGTCAGAGAATATCTTCCAAAGGGAGAGTGTGTTTATCCGCTCAGTCAGCATATAGGTGCACCGGCTGTTCCGATCGTAAAGCGTGGCGACCGTGTACTGGTAGGACAGAAGATTGCAGAGGCGGGAGGATTTGTTTCGGCAAATATCCATTCTTCAATCTCAGGAACGGTAAAAATGATCGAACCGAGGATGACAAGTGGCGGTAATAAAGTAAATTCAATCGTAATAGAAAATGACGGTTTATTTGAGACGGTTGATTTCTCCGAGAATGTGCGAGATCTCTCCACACTTTACAGAGAAGACATCAAGGATATGATCAAGGAGGCAGGTATCGTTGGAATGGGCGGTGCAGGTTTTCCGTCTCATGTAAAACTGTCACCGAGAAATGAAGATGATATCGAATATATCATTGTAAACGGTGCGGAGTGTGAACCGTATCTGACTTCTGATTACAGAAGAATGTTAGAGGAGACAGATAAGCTGATCCTTGGACTTCAGATCTGTGTAAACCTGTTTGATAAGGCAAAGGGAATTATCGCGATTGAAGACAATAAGCCGGAAGCAATTGCAAAGATCTCAGAGCATCTGGCTGATAACGATAAGATCGAGGTAAAAGTTTTAAAGACAAAATATCCACAGGGTGCGGAACGTCAGTTGATTTATGCAACGACAGGAAGATATGTGAATTCCAAGATGCTTCCTGCAGATGCGGGCTGTATCGTACATAATGCAGATACGATTGTTTCCATCTATGAAGCGGTGATCGAGGGTAAGCCACTGTACACCAGAATCGTAACGGTTACAGGTGATGCTATCGTTAATCCATGTAATCTGCTGGTTCGTAATGGTACAAGCTGTCGGGAGATCATAGAAGCGGCAGGCGGTTTTAAGGATGGCAAGCTGCCGGAGAAGATCATTGCAGGTGGACCTATGATGGGTAAAGCGATGTTCTCGCTCGATGTTCCGGCAGTAAAAGGTCTGTCAGCACTTCTTTGTATGACACATGATGAGGTTCAGGACTGGGAGCCATCTGCATGTATCCGTTGCGGAAGATGCGTGGATGTCTGTCCGGGAAGAATTATTCCGTCAGATCTTGCAAAATATGCAGAACATGGCAATATAGATGCATTCTTAAAGCATGATGGCATGGAATGTTGTGAATGTGGCTGTTGTTCTTATGTATGTCCTGCCAAGAGACATTTGACACAGACAATAGCCGGAACCAGAAAGAGTATTCTGGCAAGTAAGAAGAAGTAGGAGGTGGAGACATGGAAGAAACAACATTGAGTATTTCTGCATCTCCGCACGTCAGAGATCGGAAAACGACATCATCCCTGATGCTGGACGTGATCATTGCATTACTGCCGGCGAGTGTGTTTGGTGTATATAATTTTGGAACAAAAGCATTTGTGCTGATCTTAACCTGTATAGCATCTTGTATTTTTTTTGAATGGGGCGTGGAAATGCTCCTGCACAGAAACAGTACAGTAAAAGATTTCAGTGCAGTCGTAACAGGCCTGCTTCTGGCATTGAATCTTTCGCCGGAGGTTCCTGTATGGATGGCGATACTCGGAAGCGCATTTGCCATTATTATAGTAAAACAGTTATTTGGCGGTCTGGGTCAGAACTTTATGAATCCGGCACTTGGAGCCAGATGCTTCCTGTTAATATCATTTGCGGGAAAGATGACTACATTTACATATGATGGAGTTACAACAGCGACCCCGCTTGCGATTTTAAAGAGTGGCGGAACAGTAGATGTATTAGATATGTTTATCGGAAGAATTGCAGGTACGATCGGTGAGACATCTGCGATCTGTCTGTTGATCGGTGGTTTATATCTGATTATTCGTAAGGTGATCAGCCCGATCATTCCACTGGTTTATATTGGAACATTTTCCGTATTTATATTCCTGTACTCCCTTGCATCCGGCATGGGATTTGAACCATTATATCTGGCAGCGCACCTTTGTGGTGGTGGTCTGATGTTAGGCGCTTTCTTTATGGCGACCGACTATGTGACCTCACCTATTACAAAGAAGGGAAAAGTGGTATTTGGTATTATCCTTGGACTTTTGACCTTCCTGTTTCGAATCTATGGCGGCTCGGCAGAAGGTGTATCCTATGCGATCATTATTTCGAACCTTCTTGTTCCGTTGATCGAACGGTTTACACAACCGAAGTCATTTGGTAAGGGCGCTGAGCTTCAGAAGGAAGAAGGCGGCTCGGCAGCAGACAGCAAGAAGATGGATAAGAAATCAATTGTCATCGCAACGGTAGCAATCCTTGTCATTACACTTGTTGCCGGCGGTGTGCTTGCATATGTACAGCAGATCACAAAGAAGCCGATCGAACAGGCGGAACAGCAGGCAAAGGAGGACGCATACCGGGAAGTATTTACAGATGCGGATGCCTTCCGGACGGTAGATGGCTTCGACAGTGAGACTGCATCTACATGGCTTTCGGATAAAGGCTATAAGGCAGATATAGATGATGCAGTAACTGCCTGTGACAAAGATGGAAATGCACTTGGTTATGTATTTGTTATTACATCCCATGAGGCATATGGCGGAGATCTTCAGCTTGCTCTTGGTGTAGCAGAGGATGGAACTACAAATGGTATCTCTTTCCTGTCATTAAGTGAGACAGCAGGTCTTGGTATGCAGGCAGATACAGATGAGTTCAAATCACAGTTCGCAGGCAAGAATGTAGCACAGTTTAAATATACAAAATCCGGTGCGGCATCGGATGAGGAGATCGATGCATTAAGTGGTGCGACGATCACGACAAATGCAGTCACGAATGCAGTAAATGCGGGACTTTCCTATGCAGATTATCTGAAAGGAGGAGCAAACTAATGGGTAAATGTACAGAACGTTTATACAATGGTATCGTGAAAGAAAATCCAACCTTCGTACAGATGCTTGGTATGTGTCCGACACTTGCGGTTACATCATCAGCGATCAACGGAGCAGGTATGGGACTTTCTACAACCTGTATTCTGGTGTTGAGCAATGCGTTTATCTCACTGCTTCGTAAAGTGATACCGGATAAGGTCAGAATACCATCTTATATTGTTATCATTGCTTCTTTTGTAACGGTTATTCAGTTTTTAATGCAGGCATACCTGCCGTCCTTAAATGACAGCCTTGGAATCTATATTCCACTGATCGTAGTAAACTGTATTATTCTTGGACGTGCAGAGAGTTACGCTTCGAAGAATAAAGTTCTTCCGTCAATCTTTGACGGACTTGGAATGGGACTTGGCTTTACGATCGGTCTTACCTTGATCGGTATGTTCCGTGAACTGATCGGAAAAGGCTGTGTATTCGGATTCCAGATCATTGGAGATGGTAACCTTCTTCAGAAGACATCAGGAGCAGGAAAAACAATCGGAGATGTGCTTGCAGCATATACGCCGATCACAATCTTTGTACTTGCACCGGGAGCATTCTTTGTACTTGCTTTTATTATTGCAACGATCAATAAGAGAAATGCGAAGAAGGCAGCAAAGGCACTTGCAATTGGAGAAGAGATCCCTGCAAGCTGTAAGCCGGAATCCTGTATGGGATGCGCAAACATCATGTGTGCAGGAAGAAAGGCTGCTATGCAGGATACTCAGGTTAATGTTCAGACAAATGCCGGCAAGGCATCCGCTGCACAGACTCCGACAGCACCGGCACCACAGCCGAAAAAGGTTGTGATCCCAGACAAGATAGCAAAGAAACCGGTAGAGCAGGAAAACGGACAACAAGTGCAGTCGGTACAATCAGCGCAGCAGCCGGTTCCAGAGCAACCAGTACCAGTCGTACAGCAGGCTGTTGCTCAGAGTACACTGCAGCCACAGATAGCAGCTTCATCAGAGACTACGACTACTCCGGTTTCACAGGAGCCACAAATACAGGTAGCACAGGTA
>ENA-OPFG01001182-OPFG01001182.1-human-gut-metagenome-genome-assembly--contig:-NODE-1182-length-13905-cov-3.338267_pt1 | contig 13905 bp, 20 predicted proteins | sample MGYA00241304_ERZ501542 | MGnify/ENA primary metagenome ERZ501542 (study PRJEB25962, sample SAMEA2042427) | human gut metagenome | biome: human gut; feature: human-associated habitat; material: faeces...
CGCTCGTTGAAGCCTCATCGTGCGGTCGTTGCAGGCGAATCGTACGGTCGATTAAAGCTCCTCAAACTCATGGAGTTCCTCCAGTCCCTGCTCAATTTCTTTCACCGAACGCTTGTCTACATAAACATAAGCCAGACAGGAAGCCACAATTGCCACCAAAAGCATCAGCCCGTCAAACACCATCATCTGTACACTCCGGTAATGATGATGAATCAGAAATACTGCTCCGAATGTGCCTAATGCCAGAAAAGGTGTACACCAGAGTTCTATACGCAACAGACGTTTGTAACGAAGTACCCACCGGCGTATCTCAACCAGCGTACATGAAGCCAGATCCAGCTTACTGACAAAATGGATACTCCACAAAGCATACAGCATAACAGCCGGAAGCAAAGTATAAATCAGCCAGAGCATTTCCGGACGGATCGTCACTCTCACTGCAGCCAAAGGCACAATAAGCAAAATCACTCCCAGCGCCAGAATTGCAACCCAATTAGCCCGGATCAGACGGTCACGGGCAGTCAGCATCCGCTTTCCGATCAGAAGCTTTACGACCTTCCGGTTCACAATCTCATTCTTCTGCAACTGCTCATTCAGCAACTGCCAGCTCTCTTTCAATTCATTCAGTTCCATATCTTCACATTTATTGATTCGACATACTCTTTAGTTTCTCACGGATGCGGTTCAGCCGCACCCCGACATTATTCCTCGTCATTCCCATAATCCGCGCTATCTCATCATAGCTTCTGTCCTCCAGCCAGAGCAGAATCAATGCCCGCTCAAGCGGTCCCAAAGCATGAATCAGCCTGTACAATTCGGCCAGTCGGGCCTTCCGGTTGCCGTCGTCTTCATCAAAAACTTCCAGATTGACCGGCAATGTAACAGCCTGCAACTGTCTGACAGACTTCCGGCGAAACGAAATACAGGTATTCAGACTGATCCGATACACCCATGTAGCAGGAGAACTCTCTCCCCGAAATCCGGGAAAAGCCCTCCAAAGATTCAGCACTGTTTCCTGATACAGATCGTCCAGCTGGGCGGTATCTCCTGCATACAGATAACAGACTTTATAAATAACCCGCTTATGTTGTTCCAGCATAGCGAGAAACTCTTTTTCTCTCTGCGATTTTGTCTCCATAAAAGAATTACGATATTGTTTTACCCCATTAGTCGCATAATACGGAAAAAACTTACATGAAAGCTGCTGAAAAAAGAAGAAACAGACAAACAGACTTAAAGAGTATTGACGGGAACAATTCAAGAAAAACATTCTAACCTTTAAGATTGGGGATTCGCTCACCACACCCTTTTCAACATAGCACAATAAAATATGTAATTAATAAAGTTATCAAGAATATCCAGTATGTTTAAAAGCCCTTCTAAATCCAGCCTGAACTGCTTCTTCGACATTCCAAGCATAAAACTCTCCCTCTTTACAAATTTGTGTTCTATAATATTGCTGATCAAAGGGTAAATGGTATATTTTATTCCCATCATTAATATTACATTTAATCATAGGAAAATCACCTTTTTCTTTAATCACAATCCGTACACCAAGCCTTTCTGCAAATCGTTTTGCCATAGAAGATAATTCAACCGTTGTATAAAGTACAGGAACAACTTTATCACAATCTTTCCCTTTATGCTCCAATTCATATTCAATTGCTGTTCCATATATCTGGCATATTACATTTTCATGTATCTCTTTGCCTTTTAGCGTACTCCAATTCTTACATTGTATAACATAGGCAACAAGCTCCTGCTTCATATTCCTTTTAAAAGCTATAAGATCTCTACCTAAATCCTCTAACCCATTCATACTTCCAAATGGAATGACACGAAATCCAGACATTCTCAATGTATACTCAATGTACATTTCATATTCTATGCCTATCACCCATTTGCTTTTATCCCTATTCTTATATCTATCTAGGGCTAATTGATTTCTCTCATCAACTTCCAATCTACTCCATTCATCCTTGCTAAGATACTCAATTGTTTTGTCTCTAGTATTATCAAAATCCGTATAGTCAACGAAATTTTCAAGCTCTTCCAAGCTTTCTTCATCTTCTAAATATCTTTCAAGCTGAGGAAACACATAAAGCAAATAGTCATACCTATACTTCATTTCCTTATATTGAGCAATGTAACCTTTGGTTTTTTTCTTTAGTAATTTAACTTCCTCTGCCGCTCTTAGCGCAGGTCTAGATTTGTACTTTAGATCTTTTCTCTTTTCGTCATATAAGAGTAGTTCTACATCCTCTCTTAAAGATGCGACATTACGAAATGGATGTGAGTCAGACAGTATAAACTGTATTATATCCTCTCTATTTTTTAATTCTATTTCTTTAAATTTATATTTAGCACGTAATACATTCTCTTTTTCTTCATAATCTTTGATAACTTTCAACTTACTCCTTTCTATTTCTTGAATTTTATCTTTTATAATTTTTTGTTTACTTCTTTCTATTTCTTCAATTTTATCTTTATAATTATTCTTCAATGAAGAAAACTTAAGTATTATAGCCGAAATAATCAATACTATACAAGCTATACCTGCAACATATGCGAGCATATAATTACCATTTTCAATTTTCTCGCATACATTTTTTATATTAAACAATAAAATTGCGAGCAAATATATGGATATAACACTTAATGCTATCAGCAAAGGTCTCATGAGATTATAATGCTACAATCTTATACTTCCAACAACTAAATTATACGATCTTATATCTTCTTTGGGTATCGCGAAGTCTGGAAACTCCGGATTGAAGGACTTGCACACAATACAATCTCCATTATCATAGATCCTTTTAATTACTATACCTTGAGTTGTATCTAATACATGTACTCTTCCCCATTGAAGGAACCTCTTTTCGTTTACTCGCAAACACGCCACTTCATCACCGGCAAAATATTCCGGTTCCATACTCCGTCCAAATATTCTTATGGTAAAATCATACTTAGGAAAAACGCTAATTATAGGAACCTGTTCGCATTGATACTCCGCCACACCATCTACTGTTTCGGTAAGTGTGCCTGCCGCCGCATCATAGGGTATTCTGGGGCGAGTATTATTCTTATCGAAGAACTGTTCTTTAGAGATAACCATATCACCTACTCCATTTAAAAGCCAGTCTGAATTCAAATCAGGATAAACACAGAGTATTCTCTGTAATTTATCCGCTCCTATGCCTTTAGAAATGTTGTTTACAAATCCATTGCTCAAGCCAACGGACTTTTCAAAACGACTTTGGCTAAGCCCTTTGTGCTTTATAAAAGCAACAAGTCTATCTTTTACGGTAAGCATACAATATATAATTAATGTTAATTGCAGAAATTTCTCTATGTTTTTATACTCGCTTTACAGAGATTTCTCTATCTTTGCACAGAACAAAGTAAGTAAGTAAACGCAAAGCAAGAAAAAAAGAGCGACTACCGGAGTAGGCACTACACACACATTCTATAAATACAAAGATAGGAAATTCTTTTGTTCTTGCCGCATAAACACAGGAAAAATGAAAACTATGTTTTTAGATATAATCTTAGCCGTAAGTACAATCACCACTTTTTTTCTTTTCATTGGAACATACGTCTCTTTATCCGAATATGATAAAAGAGTGGAAGATCTAGAACGGAAGATAAAATGTATGGAAGAGGAAATGGAAGAGAAAATGGAATTTATAAACAAAAGATTAGATCTGAGAAGCGAGGCTGAAGATCCAGATGAACGGAGAAGAAGGTATCTACGTCGTTTGGGTGATGAAATGTTTCTTAGAGCTATCGAAAAAGGAGAGGTTAATCCTGAAATGTTTCCTATGGTTTTAGAGATGATGAAACACAGGTTGAAAGATTAAGTTGAAAATGATGGAAAGAAGTGAGATATACAGCAACGTTGCCGAAGGCATTTCCCTTTTGGAGTTCAACATGGAAAAGCTTTTCGATGAAATGGAATCCGGTTTGAAGGAACGGTACAGGCGCAGATGGTGGATAAAGGCTTTCTACGCATGGAAGCTCCGCAGAATGAGAAAGGCGTACGATACTTCAAGAAGGCTGATTTCATTCGGGTGCAAATTCCTGGAACTTCAATACATTGACTACATAGTCCGGATTAAAGGAGACAAGATACTCATGATAGATGAGCTTACAGGAGAATGGATGGTATCGGCAGGTGGGGGAACATTCCCCAAAGAGGATATGTCCCCGCGCCAGCTGGAAGAGTTCCGAAAGGATATCAGACGCGTCCTGGCTCATAGGAGATTCCTAAGTTTTCTGCGGAAGTTAGCTCCTTTCGCAGCACAGCGCAAAGACAGTCCCAATGTTGCTGGCAGCACTTGCCGCCACTCACAAACAGGATGTATTCCCCCGGACGTGTCTCACGAACTCCAACGGAAATGCAACGATGGCACACGGGACACTCAAGGGAACTGAGGTATTCCCCGATTTTTAAAAGATTGCTTTCAAGCATAGTTCTTAATTTTTTGATTAGACACCACAAAATTAAGAAAAATCCCTCAAAGAGAGCCTTTCAAGTCCGGGTGAGTTTACCGGAGAGGGAACATTAAAAACATAAATTATGGACAAAATAACAGTAACAGACATTCAGAGGATTGAGCCGGGTACCTCAATGACGTGGACACTTCCTCCTGCTAAATGCTTGTCAGCAAAAGCAATGGCATACGAATATGCCTTCAAGAAGAAGGATCCTCGTATAGAGAGATACAAGGTAAGTATCAACACCAAAGAATCAAAGATAACCATTACAGCAATACCAGTTAAACCCAAACAATTATGATGAACAGAATTTCTAAAACAGCTTTAGCCGCTATTACTGCAATTATCTTAATCGGTTTTCTAGTCAATAACCGGAAAGACTATTCTTCAGATGTTATCAGCCAGATCAATGAAAATGCAAAGGCTTCCATCATGTACAAGCTGGGGCCGGATGCAACAGATACCGAGATCGCGCGCGAATACCTAACCAATAAAGACTTCTACGATGCTCAATGAAACGGCAATAATGATCACGATGAACAATAAGACGTTTGGCCTTCGTGAATCAGCGTCTATTGTCGGGGGAATGTCACGTTTGCAAAAGCTTCTTGACAACGGATCTATAAGGTTCCACAAGAAGAGTGACAAACAAAATGCCAAGACGTTCTGCAATGCGTGGGACGTTCTGAAAAATGCTTCGATTGAACGTGCCATAGTAGGCCGTCCAAGAAAGTAAGATACGCTTTGTAGTTCAACGGACAGAACGGAAGTTTCCTAAACTTCAAATCCGGGTTCGATCCCCGGCAAAGTGACACAATAAAATAGATCTTTGACATGCTTAACATACAAACATGTACTGACGTAAGAAATGACATCTAGCGGAAACGCGGTTATGGTGTCTGGGCTTGTCAGTACATTATCAAGTCCAAAACAATTGCTGATTAAACGGCTGGGTATGTCCCTTAATGACAAGATCGCGCTTGCGGCCACCCCTGTGGTAAGATTCCACCAGATTATTCTGTGACAGGTTGAAGCCTTCGAGGGGTACTGCCAAAGTTAATAAGGTTTTTTTCTAAGCTAGGATTGTCTTTTGGGTTAATTTATTTTGTTTAAATGGTTTTTTATCTTTCCTGCTGGTCTGTGAAGATCGGCAGGTTTCTTTAAAAAACACGGATCAGTAGCTTAGTTGGTGAAAGCAGCGGCTTATATAAGCCGAAGATCCACGGTTCAAGCCCGTGCTGATCCACGCTTGTAGAAAAGCAATTCTATTTCTTTATCTTAACCACTGGACAGGGGCTGTAGATCAATGTAGATCATCACTTCGGTGAAGATGCGGATTCGTAACCCGCCAGCTCCACAATACTTGTAACTAACAGCAAAGGTGGTGTGAATGCGCCAGGGCTTGTGATCAAGGAATGCGTTGGGAATGCGTTGGGAATGCGTGTCTGGTGATATGGGGCCTAGTATGTCAGGCGGCGGCGGTGATGAACCGTGGGCACCGTGGAAAAGCGTGATAGATAAACAGAGCAAGACGTCCCGCAAGACGTCCCGCAAGATGTCCTTGAGAGACCAAGTACGCGAGCCAGTAAGCATCATTAATGGGAAGAGTTGCCGGTTAAATTCAATAGCGTATCTCTTTTTTTTAAAAAAAAGTCGTCCGCTAAATGGGAAAGCTACACCCTATTCCTAAAAAAACCTAGCATTTGCTAGCATTTGCTAGCATTTGGTAGCATTTGCTAGGTTTGCTAGCAATTGCTTTCACTCGCCAAAAAAATACACTAAATTCTTCTATTTTTGGAAGAATAAATTAATTTTCTATGAAATATTTTTACATGGTTAATTAATTGTATTTCAGCGAGTAAAATATCATCAAAGAGGTTAAAGTCTAGCATTTGCTAGCAAATGCTAGCAAATGCTACATGATATATGATATATATAATAAGATAATATATATTATTAACCCCTTTATATTTCCCCTTAGAACTTTCAGCTTGTCCGGTCATATCCGGACAGGCTTTTTTTATAACCTAAAACTTAATCACAATGGAAGAAAAAAACATTCTGCTGATCGGACAGGATTCTCAAGGTAATCTGGTTCTGGTTAAACGTCCTGAAGATGGAACTTCATTTTCTGAACAGACGCTGAAATTAAATGAAGAAGATCAGGTTCTTCTGAAAAACTATTTGTCAACCATTAAAACAAAATCAAATGAGTAACGTATCAATGAAATTAAGCGAATTCCAGAAGTTCAATTCTGAAAACATTCTGGAGTATGATGTAGTCCGGGAAAAGGTTGTTGAATTATACAACATGATCTGGGGGCAAGGCGGTGAATCCTTCATCGAACGTGAGACACAGAACTTCCTGAAGATTATCCGGGAAAGCAAAGCCTTAAAAGCATGTACGGCTTTCTCGGTATATACTTGCATGATTGATCTTGCAGTTACCGGCCTGACAGTTGAACCGGGCGCACAGGCGATGGCTTATCTGATCCCACGCAATGTATGTATCGGGAAAAGTCCAAATAACGGACAGGATATCTACGAAGCGCGATGTCAGTTGAAAATCTCCGGATATGGCGAATTATCCATGCGTACAGCTTCCGGCCAAATCCTTTATGCTGACAATCCTATCATAGTATACGACAATGATGATTTTTCCTGCTCAGTTTCCGGAGATGTCAAGAATGTGGAATATAAGTGCAACCTTCCGCACAAAGGACATCAGATAATCGGTTGCTTTGTCCGCATAGTAAGGCCGGACCACTCTGTCGATTATTCCTGGCTCCTTGAAGAGGAAATCGAACGGCTCAAAGGGTATTCCTCTAAAGCAAACAGAAAATGGAATGAGAGGGACAGAAAATGGGAATTAAAGGCTAATGATCTCTATTCATCTAATGATGGCCAGATAGATTCCGGTTTTCTGATCGCCAAGACTATCAAACACGCCTTCAAGACTTATCCCAAATTGAGGATCGGTAAATACACCAGTCTCCAGTCTGACGATAATACACAGGATCCGGCAATGGATATCTATCAGGTCCAACAGCCAGAACAGGACAGACCATTCGGACCTGACGTGAACAACATTGCTCAGGGTGTCAGAATAGAACCTAAAGATACAGACCAGAAAAGTGATGATACACCATTTTAACAAAAATCATTATGGAAAAACAGCTAATTAACTACAATGACATTACTAGCATTGCGCAGATTGCGCCTGATGCGGTAACCAACAACCAGACTTCGGCAGCGACATGTTTACAATACGGGGAAAATCTTCTCCGTATTGTCGAAGAAGAAGGAATGAATGATGAAATGGATGAAAAGCTGGCCAACTACATCAAAAGGTCCAGATCTACCATTCAGGCTATGACGGACCGGAGAAAGCCGGTTACCCAGTTGTTTGACAATATCCGTTCAGGATTTACTCAGCTTGAATCAAGCATAGATCCAAAGGTAGCCGGATCCCCGGCAAACAAAGCCCAGAAGCTTCGCGATGATTATGCGAGAAAGAAACATGAAGAAGAGCAGAAAAGAAGGAAGGAAGCAGAACTTCTTGCACGGAAGCAACGGGAAAGGGCCAAGTACCGTGAAGATCTGGAACAGGAATTGTTCGGGTTCTTCAACCAGAAAACAACTCAGTCTATCAACAAGCTGATAACTCTTAATAAGTCAATCACATTGCAAACCTTTGACGCGGTTTCAGCTGATATACAGTCTTTCGACTGTACTTTCCCCGTTTCCGAACTTTCCAGATACACATTCGGAGTAATGCTTCCTTCTTCTCTTGATATGACAGAGATACAGACTATCCAGAAAGAAGTTCTCCAGAAAGGTCAGGCAATGATGGAACAATACAACTTTGACGTTCAGGATCAGAAGGACAGCATAATGCAGGTACTTCCTTCCAAGTATAACGAACTTCTTGCTATCGAAGAACAAAGAAAGACAGACGAACAGGCTGCTTTGTTGAGAGAAGAAGAAATGAAGCGCAAGGAAGCTGAAGAACAGGCCCGTCAGGATCTCCAGAGGAAACAGGAAGAAGAAAAGAAGAAACAGGCAGAAGAACTTCTCAAGCAACAGTCTGCCGCGGCCAACTTGTTTCAGGTTTCTTCTACAACTTTTGTCAGTTCTCCGGAAAAGAGGATTAAAGTCAAGAAATGTGTTAATGTTCTTAACCCGATAGGATATGCAGAGATATTTAACTACTGGTGGATCAACGAAGGCCAGCACTTGAATGAAGAAGAACTGAAGAAAATATTCAAGAAGCAGATCACTTATGCAGAGAAGGCCGCAAACCAGACAAGGCCAGACTTCATCCAGTCAGACAATATACAATACATTGATGATGTGAAGGCGAAATGAATCCGGATAATTACTACAACAGAAACGAAATCAGCAATTCGGATCTTACAGAGTTAAAGAATCTCCTTTATCCCCGGCTTCAGTTCGGGGATAAAGAAAAGATCTTTGCCTTCGGATCTCTTGTGGATGCAATAATCACGGAACCTGCAAGGGTAAACTACTTTCAGCTAAAGGTTGATGATGTTCAATATACGGAAGATGATTTTGCACTTGCACGCGAAATGCACAAGTCACTTCTGATGGAAGCCAGAAAAGATCAGTTCCTAGCTTACATGCTTGAAAATTCCGATACTCAGAAGTTCATGGTAAAGGAACGGGAGTTTGACTATTGCGACTTTAAGTTCACTTTACCTACGCGATGTAAATGGGACTGGTTCCTGTCTGCTGCCGGTTTTGGCGGTGACCTGAAAACCACATTTGCCAGATCGCAACAGGAGTTTGACGAAGCAGTAGATTTCTTCGACTGGGACAGAAGTCGCGCATGGTATATGGATATTGCCGGATCAGATAAAGACTTCATCTATGCGATAAGTAAGAAAAACTGCAAGATCTTCAAAAAATTCATTGAGAGAGGTGATCAAGTGTATAGACGTGGCTTTGACAAGTATAACGAATTGGCGTTCAAATATTATCTGTTTGTATTATGAAGATATTGTGTGTTGTTACTGAAAATGGCCTAGTCCCAAAGTATGACAGTGACCGGGAAGAGTTTTCCCGGCTTAAAAGAAACACTGATGTTCTGGTAGAGGTGGGGCAAAAGAGAAATTATGAGTTTCACAAAAAATTCTTTGCCCTTCTTAAGTTGACATACGATAACTTCCCGGAATGGATGGAAGATAATCTGAATGTACATTCTGTTGAGGATCTCAGAACGCGTCTTAAGATTGATCTGGGCCTGTACGAAGTTTCGCATTACGGGAACCAGTCTGTAATTATACCGAAATCTATTGCATTTGACAAGATGGATGAAACTGAATTTGAAAAGTTCTACAAGATGTCAGTAAATCACATTTTGAAAAACTATCTCAAAGGAGTAACTAACGAGCAAATTGAGGAAGAAATATGGAAGTTCCTATAAAACTTAATATTACCCCCTATGATTATCAAAAGGAAGGAATTGAAAAAGGTCTGGAGTGGAAAAGGCTTTTTTTAGGCGATGAACCGGGTCTGGGGAAGACATGTCAGTCTATTGGTATTGTTAATACCGCAAAGGCATACCCTTCTCTGGTTATCTGTCCATCTTCCCTTAAGATAAACTGGAAAAGAGAATTTGAGAAATTCGCCGGGGCCGAAGCTATTGTTCTTAACGACAATATAAAAGCTACATGGGGGTACATGCTGCAAATGCACAACATGGACGTTTGCATCTGCAATTACGAAAGCCTTCGCAAGTATTTTGTTTGGGAGTATAAAAAAGGCTACCGTCTGAAGGATATAGTATTCAGCCCATTTATCAGCCTGTTCAAGTCTGTAATTATAGACGAAAGCCACCGCTGCAAAGATCCGGGAGCGCAACAGTCTAAGTTTGTAGCCGGTCTTGCTGCCGGGAAAGAATATGTTATGCTGCTAACCGGTACACCGGTAGTAAACCGGCCAAGAGATCTGATAGCCCAGCTTGCTATTATGGACCGCTTAAAAGAGTTTGGAGGAACAAGCTATTTCACGGCCCGGTATGGGGATGGCGAAAATCTGACAGAATTGTCAGAAAAGCTATACGAAACATGTCTTGTCCGAAGGGAAAAGAAAGATGTTCTTACCCAGCTTCCGGATAAAACAAGAATGGATATCTATATCGACATAGAGAAGGAAGCACCACAAGAGTATTATGAAGCTTACAAGATGGCGGAAGAAAACCTGAAAGAGTATCTATTAACATACAAGTCATGTACTGAATGGCAAGCGCGGGCAAAGATGCGTAACAAAGCCCTAGTTCAGTTCATGGAGTTAAGATCTCTTGTTGGAATATGCAAGGTCAAACCTGTGATAGATTTTATCAAAGATTTTGTCGCAACAGGGAAAAAGATCGTTGTTTTCTGTTCATCTCATTCGATTGTTGATTCCATAAAAAAGGCTTTTCCGAAAGCGGTAATGGTTACCGGCCGCGAAAACTATGTACAGAAGCAAGCAGCGGTAGATGTGTTTCAAAACCGACCGGAAATCCAAGTGATTATCTGTTCCATAAAGGCTGCCGGTGTTGGAATTACCCTGACAGCTTCTTCTACTGTTTTGTTTATCGAACAGCCGTGGACCTATGCTGATCTTGTTCAATGCGAGGACCGTTGCCATCGTATAGGGCAGAAGGATAACGTAACCGTATACAATGCTCTGGGAAATAACAGCATTGATCACAGGATATACAATCTAATACAGAACAAGAGAAGCATATCCAATCAGATCATGGCTTCTTCTGATGACATACCAAAGGATGAATGTTATTTTGACGAACTTGTAAATCTCGTATTGAATGACACAAAAAAGCAAAATAGCAATACTTGAATGCCTTGAGTATGTAATATCTCTTTTTCCGGAAACGAACAGAGGTTACAATGCATCAAGGCCATATCGTAAAGCACTGAAAGAATTTATCCGTGATAATAATTTAGACCATGAAAGAAAAGAAAATACCATTCCGGAGAAAATCTCCGCTTCGGAAGGTAAGACTAAGGAGAACAAGCAAAAGGCAGGAAGCACTGAACAGAAAGATATCGGCCATTAAGAGAGATCTTTCTGTTCAGTGCTGCATATGTGGACGTGAAGCGGTGGATCCCGCTCACCTTCTTCCGCGTTCAACTTATCCGGAATATTATGCAGAGAAATGGAATATAGTTCCAATGTGTAGAGAACATCACAGACTATATGACAATAATCTTGAATTCCGTCAACAACAGATCCAATTGTTTAACATCGTGCTGGAACATGATGAATGTGCAGCACACAGATATTTCAGAATATATGGCACTAAAGGATAAAATACAATATTCTGTTGATCTTTTACTAAAATGTGAAGAGATGGCACTTAGAATGGATCCTGAGAACGGCTTTTATCTGGCTTTTTCTGGTGGGAAAGACTCTCAGGTTCTTTATCACCTTGCATTACAGGCTGGAGTAAAATTCAAGGCTCACATGAACCTTACTAGCGTAGATCCACCGGAAGTTATACGTTTTGTAAAAAAGAACTATCCCGATGTGGAACTGATAAAACCACGCATGAGCATCTACGAAATGGCAAAGATAAAAGGAATAGTTCCTACAAGAATAGCTAGATGGTGCTGCGAAGAGTTTAAAGAAATGTCCGGTGCAGGAAAAGTTACTCTGATTGGAATACGAAAGTCAGAAAGTGTAAGAAGGTCAAAGAGAAATGAAATTGAAACGGGAGACCGTAAATTCTCCGGAACATTTGACCAGTGGAGCGAGCATCAGGAAAAAATGGTGACATGTGTAGGTGGAAAAGACAAAATACTGGTTTCTCCGATCATTTATTGGACAGAGAAAGATGTATGGGAATATTTAAATAGCATGAATATTCCGCACTGCGAGTTGTATGACAAAGGTTACACCCGAATAGGGTGTATTTTATGCCCTATGTCAAGTTATAAGCAGAAAGTGAAAGAAATAAGAGACTATCCTCATGTGAAAGTAAATTGGATAAAAACTATAAAATGGTTAATTGAAAACAAATGGACAAGAACAACCAAATTATCAGATCCCCAAATGGCTTTCAAATGGTGGATTAGCAAGAAACCTTTAGATAAGTTTTACGCGGACGAAGTAATACAACAAAAAATTGAATTTTAAATTTTTATTATGAATATAACAAAATCAATAGCAGAACAAGTAGCATTAAGGATGATAAAGCCTATTACTGAACGTATCAGTAACGAAAATGATACAGTAAACGAAATAGTGAATGAAATAGCTATTAGAAGTATTCCAAAACAAGTGTATAATACTTACAAAGAGTATCCAAGATTCTTTGCAATAACAAGATGTATCTATCTGGTAAATGGAACACAGATTACTAGGGTTGAAGTCAAAAATTGGTTTCCTACTGCTAGTTCAACTGGAGGATTGAACGTATCATGTAAACCCGAAGAAATGGAAACTGTATCAGAAATTCAGAATAGAATACAAGAGTTGAGAGATGAAAAAAGTAGAACATACAATTCGATTGTAAATACTCTTATTTCTTTGAAAACATCAAAAAAAGTAATGGAGTGTTTTCCCGAAGCGTATGAATATATAAAAGCGTATGAGAATAAAACAACAAATGAAGTATCTCTTCCGGTTGAGACTATAATGAACACAATCAATAAATATAAAAATAATTAAGTTATGAAAAATTACACACCTGAAAAAATTACAAGCCTTAAAGAGAATGAAATTTTTGTATTTGGATCAAATCTCAATGGAAATCATGCTGGCGGTGCTGCCTATTTAGCAGTAGAAAAATTTGGCGCTCAAATGGGAAATCCTGAAGGAATACAAGGCCAGTCTTATGCTATTCCTACATTGGATAAAAATATGGATCGTATTAATCTTACTGACTTGGAACAGTCAATATGCAGATTTTACCAATATGCCGAGGAAAATCCGGGGAATGTATTCTACATGACAAAAATAGGTTGCGGCATTGCCGGATATGAATTGTCAGATATTGCCACAGTAGTTAATTGTCGTAATATTCCGGATAATGTAATTATACCAGAAGAATTTACACATATTCCGGGATTCAAGGGATTTGATGAAAATATGCAGTGCCGTGGATTTCAGTATCAAGAAGGTAATACATACCATGAAGATAGTAATATAGAAGCGTGTCAGAGTGGATTTCATTTTTGCAAATATCCTCTTGATGTTTTTGATTACTATCCTCCTGCTAAGAACAGATTTTGCAGCGTAGAAGGATTTGGCAAAGTATCTAATGACACAGGTGATACGAAGGTGGCTGTTTCCGACTTAAAAGTAAAGGCAGAAATTGGTATATCAGGCCTTGTAAAGGCCGCTATTGAGTACACAAGAAAGAGATGTACGAACGAGTGT
>ENA-OPFG01001186-OPFG01001186.1-human-gut-metagenome-genome-assembly--contig:-NODE-1186-length-13885-cov-2.249964_pt1 | contig 13885 bp, 10 predicted proteins | sample MGYA00241304_ERZ501542 | MGnify/ENA primary metagenome ERZ501542 (study PRJEB25962, sample SAMEA2042427) | human gut metagenome | biome: human gut; feature: human-associated habitat; material: faeces...
AACAGCGCCTTGAGAAGGAAAGCCGTTGGTTTTGCCTCTCCGTTGAGCGCCTGGGCGATGATGTTCATACCGGTTCCGTTGTAGTCGGTGGTGTTGAGTATTATGTTGAGCAGGACGAGCATCACGCCTCCTGCGAATACGCGCACATACTGGTTCTTGAAATATTTGCGGAAAAGCTTGTGCACAACGTTCATGAATATACAGAACAGACTGCTGAGCACTGCGCACAGGATAGCCAGACCGATGACCTTGATCACCAAAGGCACATCCATGGATGTCGGCATGCCGGCTATATTGTAGTGGTCGTGTACAACGTGAAGCTTTTTCGTTATTGCGTATGCGATGACTGACGAGAACAGACAAGGCACAAATGCGCAGTAGTAGAGGATGCCGATACTTATGACCTCCATACTGAAAAGTGCAGCCGTTATTGGCGTTCCAAACAGTGCCGAAAAGACAGCGCTCATACCGCACAGTGTGAGTATGTGCTTGTCGCTGTCATCCAGCTTGAACAGCTTGCCTATAGAGACACCGATGCTTCCACCTATCTGAAGGGCGGCACCCTCCCGGCCGGATGAACCTCCAAAGAGGTGTGTAATGACCGTCGATATGAAGATCAGCGGAGCCATACGGGAAGGAATCTCGTCCTCCACACTTCTTATGGAACCGATGACAAGATTGGTTCCCTTGGAATGTCTTATTCCACAGATCCTGTATATAAATACGATCACGATTCCCGCAAGCGGCAGAAAATATATTATCATATGATTGTTCTCACGGAAGCCGGTGGCGTACTCTACGCATATATGAAAAGCTGTTCCGACAAGCCCGCATATCGTTCCCATTATCAGTGAAAAAACTATCCATTTGAAAAAAGTCGTAGCATATCTGACACATCTGCTAAAACAGTTTACCCAGTATTCCTTTGTAAATTCCACGGCGATTCTCCATTCCTTTTTCTTTGTAAAGCAACTTTAGTAATGTTAAAGCAAATAAATGAATTTGTCCAGTGCTGAGATTAACAAAAACTACCATTATAATCTGCAGTGCATAAGGGAATTATAGTAACAGTTACATTTATCCATATAAGGGAGTTGCATGATATGAATGAGAAAAAAGGAAAACAGAGCATAAAATTTGGCAATCCCCCATATATACTGGGGGCAGCAGCGGTGGCGGGGCCGAAGGAGATAGATGGCCCCATGGCGAGATATTTTGACAGAGTGAGCGAGGATGCAACATTTGGCAAAGATTCCTGGGAGGAAGGCGAGAGCGAGATGGTGCGTCAGGCGGTGACCCTTGCCATACAGAAGGCGGGAATAGTCAAGCAGGATATAAGGTATATATTTGCCGGGGATCTGCTGGGACAGCTCATAGCGTCGACATTTGGAATCAAGGATATGGAGATACCGGTGTTCGGTCTGTATGGTGCGTGCTCGACGTGCGGGGAGGCACTGTCGCTTGCGTCCATGACTGTGGCGGCGGGGTATGCGGACAACGTCATTGCGGAGGCGTCAAGCCACTATGGAAGTGCGGAGAAGCAGTTCCGTTTTCCCTTGGAATATGGAAATCAGCGTCCCCTGTCAGCTACCTGGACGGTCACGGGAAGTGGTGCCTTTGTGGTGTCAGACAGAGAGTCGGATGTGTGTATCCAGGGCGTAACCACAGGGCAGATAGTGGACTATGGTGTGAAGGATTCCCTCAACATGGGAGCGTGCATGGCACCAGCGCCTGCCGTTATATATCAGAATCTTCAGGACTTTGGAATAAAGCCCACATACTACGACAGGATAATAACCGGTGATCTCGGCAAGGTCGGCAAGACGATACTTGAGGATCTTCTGAGCATGAACAATGTGGATATATCGGCAAATCATATGGACTGCGGTATAGAGATATTTGAAAACGAGGAACAGGATACCCACTCTGGCGGATCGGGCTGTGGCTGCTCGGCGACCGTCCTCGCCGGATATATATTGAAGAAGTTGAGCTCCGGGGAGTGGAAGAGAGTGTTGTTTGTTCCGACTGGAGCACTGCTTTCCACCGTGAGCTATAACGAGGGGCAGACCATACCGGGGATAGCCCATGCGGTCATGATAGAGCATCACGAAAAGAAAGGAGAGTAGATGTAAATGGATTATGTAAAAGCGTTTGTGGTTGGCGGAATAATATGTGTCCTTGCCCAGATATTGATGGATAAGACCAAGCTCCTTCCGGGAAGGATAATGGTCATACTCGTCTGTACGGGAGTTGTGCTTGGAGCTCTTGGAATATACAAGCCGCTTCTGGAATTTGCACAGTGCGGAGCGTCGGTGCCGCTCACAGGATTTGGATATAATCTGTGGAAGGGTATAACCGAGGCGGTTGATAAGGATGGATTTATCGGACTGTTCCGCGGAGGTTTCCAGATGGCTGCGGTTGGAAGTTCGGCTGCACTGATATTTGGATATATTGCATCGTTGATATTCAAGCCGAAGATGACAAAATAGAATAGAAGACAGGCAGATATAAAAAGCCCCACCATACATTGAATTGTATGATGGGGCTTTCCGTCATTGAGTTGTATCGGTTGAATCATCCGAGCTTGGTTCCTCGGTTGTGGTTATCTCTGTTGAAGAGGTAGGTTCCTCTGACGTAGGTTCCTCGGTTGTAGGTTCCTCAGTCGTTGTAGGCTCCTCCGTTGTTGTATCATCCGTTGTATCCTCCGATGTATCCTCGGTTGTCGTTGTTGCCTTGGTAGTTTTCTTTGTATCCTTCTTCTTGCCGTGGATGTTACAGTGCTCCTTGAGGAGTGATTCATCCCATGTGTAACCCTCAAGAACATATTCACCATCATCATTCAGCTTGTAGATGAAGGTTGTAGTCTCAGGACATTCCTTGTTGGCAAGCATGTGTGATTCGTTACATACGACAACCTTCTTGACACCTGGACAGTACTTTGTAGGAATCTTGGATGCGTCAAAGTAATCTGTTACGGTAGGACATCCATTCGATGGAAGAAGTCCTGTATCCGAACATACAGTGGCCTGTACGATTCCGTCCGGCATCTCAAATGTAGCCGATGTATCAAGTCCCTTCTTCTCAATGACCTGATCCATGATATCTCTCCACATATAGCACTTGATAGAACCAGGGCTGTATGTGATGTTCTCATCATTTCCAAGCCATATAGAAGCTGTGTAGTATGGGTTATAACCACAGAACCAGTTATCAAAGTCTCCTGATGTGGTACCTGTCTTACCTGCTGTATACATACCTGTGTAAGAGTTGGCACCTGAACCGGTACCTCCTGTTACAACGTCGTGCATGGCACTTGTGAGAAGCCATGCTGTCTGCTCTGATATGACACGTGTCTTCTCAGGCTCCCTGTTGTCTATCAGAAGATTGCCTTCATGGTCGTAAACCTCTGAGTAGAACACAGGCTTTATATAATTACCACCGTTGGCGATGGTTGCATATGCAGCTGTGATCTCTAGGTTGGTAATACCATTTGTCAGACCACCAAGTGCAAGTGACTGGTTGATATCTGACAGGATGAGACCATCGCTGTCTGTCTTTCTCTCAACAAGAGTTGTAAATCCAAGCTTCAGCAGATAGTCATATGCGAGCTGTGGAGTTACGTCTGTGATACACTTTACAGCTATGATATTCATAGACTCCATGATAGCATATCTTATAGTTTTAGGTCCCCAGTATCCGCCGTACCAGTTAAATACCTGATTACCATTCTCATAGTAGTAAGGTGCATCATCGTATACGGTGGCAAGAGACATGTTGCACGCGTCCAGTGCAGGAAGGTATGTGGCAACTATCTTGAAGCAAGAACCAGGCTGTCTGGTCGCCTCAGTTGCACGGTTGAATGATCTGTTCTCAGTTTTCTCTCCACGGCCTCCGACAAGTGCCTTGACCTGACCGGTGTTCTGGTCCATGAGAGTGAATGATACCTGTGGCTGTATGACAAGCTTGAATGTCTCCATGAAGACTTCGTCGCCGGTCTCGGCAACCATGGCATCCCTGAACTCGTCAGCCGCTGCACGGGCTTCATCCTCACTGTAATATCTTGCACTATAATCGTAGCCCTGCTGTTCAGCAAACCAGCTCTCGAGATTCTCTACACTGTAGTTTGTCTGGACCTTTGTCTCCTTGTCAGCAAGAGTGAGAGCGTAGTTGAGCTGATATACAGGCTCAGGCCAGTAGGATGTATCATTTACAACTGAGTCAGCGATCTCCTGGATCTCAGGATCCTGACAAACGATGACCTTGAGTCCGCCTGACCAGATCAGTGACTCTGCCTCGTCCTCTGAGTAGCCCTTGGCAACCAGATCATTCTGAAGCTGCTTGATGACCTCGTCAGTGTAGTAGGAGTTGACCTCTGTCTTCTGCTGCTTTTCTTCCTTCTTAGATACGGAAGCGATACGCTTGTAAACGTTATCGTTTATAGCCTCGTCATACTGCGCCTGTGTTATATACTCAAGATCCAGCATGTATTTAAGAACCTGGGTCCTTCTGGTCTTGTTGTCGTCAGGCGACAGGAGAGGATCGTATTTGGTAGGGTTCTGCGGAATTGCTGCGAGCACGGCACACTCAGATACCGATAACTGGCTGAGCCCCTTGCCGAAGTAAGTCTTGGCAGCGGTCTCAACACCGTAGCAGCCTTCTCCGAGATATATGGTGTTCAGATAATACTCGACTATCGACTTCTTGTCGATCTTCTTCTCCATATCCACAGCCAGGTACTGCTCCTGAACCTTACGCTCAAGCTTATCCAGGAAAGTTGACTCATTCAGTCCGACGTTGAACACGTTGTTCTTGATAAGCTGCTGTGTAAGAGTGGAAGCACCCTCATCGAAGTCTCCGCTTTTGAGACCCTTTATAAATGCTCTGGCGATACCCTGTACATCGATTCCGTTGTGCTCCCAGAAACGTCTGTCCTCTATAGCGACAAATGCATTCACAAGATCCTCAGGAATAGAGTCGTAATACACATACTCTCGGTTGGAGTTGGAATTGGCAAGTGTCGTGATCTCCTTTCCATTCTGGTATACAAGAGTTGTCTTGTATCCCTTAGGTATGAGAGCGTCAGCGTTGATGTTCGGCGTATCATCCAGAATACCCTTGAGGGCACCAAATCCGGCTCCGACACCGACTATCACAATGGCGAGCACCAGCACCAGTATAATCTTAAACACAGAAATGTTAAGCTTACGCCGGTTTCTTGGAAGCTTGGATACCAGCTCCTTCTGAGCCTTCACCGCTCCCTTCTTAGTAAAATCCATAAAAAGACCTCCTTAAAACCTGGGGGATAGATCCCCGCTATTTAATTGTAAAAGTAAATTCTAAATAAGGGCAGACTACTGCCGTTAATATACACTTCAAATTAGTATATCAAATAACAGTATAATAATAAAGAAAAAAATATTGCAACAAAACAAAAATTAATAAACGTGAACGAAAAAATCAGAAAGAGTAAATTGACAACGGTATGATTCAAAAGCATAATAAATATAAAAAAGTGCAGAATAAACAGGAGAAGATATATGTTTGCATCAATAGACGAAGCGGTTGAATACTGGAAGGACGAGCTGTCATATGTGGACGACGCAAAGGTGACAGGATATGTGGGAGGCTACCCGGTGGTGGAATTTACCATCAACAAAGCCGCCTGGGGACTTGTTAAGGACAAGAAGAAATTTGGAAGGATCGTAAGATCATCGGAGATGGAGGGCGGAATAGAAGTCGGTGTGTCGACATGCTTTTATCAGACGGCATCCCTGGAGTGGGAGCCACCTGTCCTCAGGGTGTGCGGATATCCTGAAGTGATCAACAGAATACTTGGCAAGGTAATGTAAGATTTACCGTGGAATGCCCCGGCGGATACATAAAAATGCATCCGCCGGGGTATTTTATTATACATGTAATGGGTTATGTAAGGAGGACGCATATGAACAGGGAGATACGTACGGATCTTGCGATAGAGCTCAGAGAAAATGTAGCCGACAGGAGAAATATGCCTGGGGTCAAGGTGAAGACGGTGGTGAATGAGGACAGGAGCATCAAGACCACCACCATAACGGTGCTGGATGAGATAGGGGAGAAAAATCTGGGAAAGGCAAAGGGACAATATATAACGATAGAGTGTTCCAAGCTTAAGGAATATGAGGAGTCCATACATGAACCTCTGAGGGCGGAGCTTGAGGGCAGACTCAGGGAGCTCATGGGGCATGCGGGAAATATACTGGTGGTCGGACTTGGCAACAGGCAGGTCACCCCGGATTCCATAGGCCCGCTGGTCATAGACAATCTGTATGTGACAAGGCACCTGGACACTCCGGGAAAGCCAGATCTGGTCATGAGTGCCATATGTCCGGGAGTCATGGCACAGACCGGAATAGAGACTGTGGATATAGTCAGGGGAATATGCGATGAGATAGACGTGGAGATCGTGGTTGCAATAGACGCCCTGGCGGCCAGAAGCAGCAAGAGACTCGGATGCACCATCCAGCTCACGGATACAGGTATAAGCCCCGGCTCCGGTGTCGGCAACAACAGAAAGACACTGAGCTCAGACAACCTTGGCAGACGCGTGATCGCAGTCGGTGTTCCGACAGTCATCTCCGTTCCATCCATCATAGACGATTCGCTGGATGAGGTGGCTGATGCATTTAACGAGACCTACGGGCGCAGGATCATGAGGGAGTTCACGGAGAAGCAGAGATACCAGATAGCGTGCAATCTTCTGGACGAGGATATGGCGGATATGTTCGTGACCCCGAAAAATATAGACGAGCTAGTGCGCCGCATCAGCTTTACGATATCTGAGGCGATAAATGCCATAGCGATGTAGAGAAAAATACAGGGAATCATTTGGCACGTACACTCATATATTTGAATAATGGATAACAGAGGCCATAGCATATTCAAAAGGGGTGGAAATATATGTCGGACAGAAAGCTTCATACGAAGACTGTGTATATACTTGCGTGGGTGATTCTGGTGTGCGCGGGGATATTGATAAGGACAGGGATAGCTGATGATGTGTGGAAGCTGGTGTACCGTGGGATATATGGCAGCTCTTCAGGAGATGCAGGCGGGAGCATATACAGCCCCGGTGCGGCTGAGCCGGATGTGTACTGTTACATGGATTACTGGGAATCCCAGGTCAGGGAGGTGTGCGAGGAGGGCAGGACATACCAGACGGAGGATGCGGATTCCGAAGGCGAGGCATCATCGCAGGCGGAGACTTCAGAGACTTCTGCGCCTGCCAGCACTGAGACCACAGAAGCTACGCAGAGATCCGCTGATGCCAGGACAGTGTCGGCCATGGCGGATATAACGAGCTCTTATATAGGTATGGACGCAGATACACTCCTTTCATATTGTTATAACGCCACATACCCTAAGTGCGTCAAAAAAGACGAGCTGGATGCGGAAAATCTGCTCGGCAAAGATCTGTCGCTGGATATGGACACGGGCGGATACAAGGTTCTGATATATCACACCCACGGCTCTGAGGCATTTGCGGACTCAAGACCGGGCGAGGTTGACGACACGGTGATAGGACTTGGCAACCGCCTGGCGGAGATACTCACGGATACATATGGCATACCGGTGTACCACGACACCATGGCATATGACATGATGACAGGGGTTCTTGACAGGAACGCTTCCTATGATTATTCGAGGGAAGGTGTGTCACAGATACTTAAGGACAATCCTGAGATAGAGGTCATCATAGATCTCCACAGGGATGGTGTGCCGGATGACACACATCTGGTTACAGATGTGGATGGAAAGCCCACAGCACAGATCATGCTGTTAAATGGTATGTGCCGTGACGAGGATGGCAACGATGTGGACTATTGGAGCAATGACAACAAGGTCGACAACATGGCATTTGCACTTCAGACCTATCTGGCGGGCAGGGCAAATTACGGCGACATGATGCGCAAGATATACATAAGTACGAGCCGGTACAACATGGATCTCATGCCGCACGCCATGCTGGCTGAGATAGGCGCACAGACTAACACGGTGGAGGAGGAATACAACGCCATCGAACCATTTGCCGCAATGCTTGCAAAGGTGCTCCTGAAGTGAGGATTAAGTGGCATATTGCCACTTGCAGTTATATGCTCATACATGTTATATTAACGTCAAATGCGAGTAAGACAAGTATAAGAATAAAAGAGCCTGCGCATACAAGGCGCGGGACATAGATAAGGATGTGAAGACATGGAGCATTTAGACCAGTCAAAGATAAGAAATTTCTGTATAATAGCGCATATAGACCACGGTAAATCAACACTTGCCGACAGGATCATAGAGAAGACCGGAACTCTGACCAGCAGGGAGATGCAGAATCAGGTTCTTGACAATATGGATCTTGAGAGGGAGCGTGGAATCACCATCAAGGCACAGTGTGTCAGGATCGTGTACAATGCCAATGATGGACAGGAGTACATATTCAATCTCATAGACACTCCGGGACATGTGGATTTCAATTATGAGGTATCTCGAAGTCTGGCAGCCTGTGAGGGAGCCATACTTGTGGTTGATGCCGCACAGGGCATAGAGGCGCAGACCCTGGCGAATGTATACCTGGCGCTGGATCATGACCTTGATGTCATGCCGGTCATCAACAAGATAGACCTTCCGTCAGCAGATCCGGAGAGGGTCGTGAACGAGATCGAGGATGTCATTGGAATAGAGGCACAGGATGCCCCAAGGATATCGGCAAAGAATGGAATTAATATAGAAGAAGTGCTTGAACAGGTCGTGAAGAAGGTGCCGGCACCGCACGGTGACCCTGAGGCTCCACTCAAGGCACTTATATTCGACAGTCTGTATGACTCCTACAAGGGAGTTATCATATTCTGCCGATTATTTGACGGCTGCGTGAAGAAGGGAACCACCATAAGGATGATGGCCACCGGAGCTGAGGCTGAGGTGGTTGAGGTCGGAATATTTGGAGCGGGAAGATTTGTCCCATGTGATGAGCTGTCAGCCGGTATGGTTGGGTACATAACAGCCAGCCTTAAGAATGTACAGGATACCACAGTGGGAGATACAGTCACACAGGCGGACAGGCCATGTGACGAGGCACTTCCTGGATACAAGAAGGCACAGCCTATGGTATACTGCGGACTCTATCCTGCGGATGGAGCAAAGTATCCGGATCTCAGGGATGCCCTTGAGAAACTTCAGTTAAATGATGCGGCGCTCAGCTTTGAGCCGGAGACATCCATAGCACTGGGCTTTGGTTTCCGATGTGGTTTCCTTGGACTGCTTCACCTTGAGATAGTTCAGGAGCGACTGGAGAGGGAGTTCAATCTTGATCTGGTAACCACAGCGCCAGGCGTTGTATATAAGGTACATACCACAGATGGGAATGTGATAGAGCTCACCAATCCGTCGAATCTGCCGGATCCATCCACCATAGAGTACATGGAGGAGCCATTTGTCGATGCGGAGATCATGGTCACAACAGAGTATGTGGGTGCCATCATGCAGCTCTGCCAGGAGAGACGAGGCGTGTACAAGAGCATGGAGTACATGGAGGAGACAAGAGCGCTTCTCAAGTACGACCTCCCACTGAACGAGATCATATACGATTTCTTTGATGCACTTAAGTCGCGTTCAAGGGGCTATGCTTCATTTGACTATGAGATGAAGGGCTATGTCCGCTCAGAGCTTGTGAAGCTGGACATCCTTATCAATAAGGAAGAGGTCGATGCACTCTCATTTATCATACACAAGGATACAGCGTATGAAAGGGGCAGAAAGATGTGCGAGAAGCTCAAGGACGAGATCCCGAGACATCTGTTCGAGATCCCGATCCAGGCGGCCATAGGCGGCAAGGTAATAGCCCGCGAGACAGTCAAGGCCATGAGAAAGGATGTCCTTGCCAAGTGCTACGGCGGAGATATATCCAGAAAGAGAAAGCTCCTTGAAAAGCAGAAGGAAGGAAAGAAGCGAATGAGACAGGTGGGCAATGTGGAGATACCACAGAAGGCATTTATGTCTGTCCTGAAGCTTGATGAGGAATAGAAAAGACCGGGAACACAGTGACACGGTTATATTAAATAAGAAATAATAGAATCGTAGAAAAGCCGTTAATGAGAGCATCTGACAGGGGCATTCTTAGTAGCGGCTTTTTTCATGCGGTGACGATATTTGAAATAAAAAGGAAGGATACTAATGATAGATATAATAAATACCGAAAATTCAGATCGGGATTTCGGCGATGCAAATAATGACGAAGTTTTAGAGTCATATGAGAAGAAGCCGCTCAGCATATACATACATATCCCATTCTGTGTGAAGAAATGTGCATACTGCGACTTCCTGTCATTTCCGGTGGGGGCAGCCTGCATGTCGGGATATGGAGTGTACCGTGAGAAATACATCGAAGCCCTGTGCGAGGAGCTGAAAAGCTACTCGTATTTGGCGGAGACCCACAAGGTCAGGACAATATACATAGGAGGCGGAACCCCATCCATACTGGAGCCGGACGAGATCACACTTGTAATGACGACGGTGAGGAAGCTGTTCGATGTCGCAGAGGATGCGGAGATAAGCATAGAGGTAAATCCGGGCACCCTGACCAGCCGTAAGGCAGCAGAATATATAGCAAATGGCATAAACAGGATGAGCATAGGCCTTCAGTCCGCACAGAAAAATGAGCTGGAAGCTCTGGGCAGGATACACAATTATGACCAGTTCCTCGCCGCATTTGACATGGCTAGGGAGGCCGGATTTCGCAATATAAATATAGACCTGATGTCAGACATACCGGGACAGACCATGAGGTCATATCTGGACACCCTTGACAAGGTATTAAGGTGTAAGCCGGAGCACATATCGTCCTACAGCCTCATAGTGGAGGACGGAACTCCTCTGGCAGCAGATGAGAACCTGCTGTCACAGATCCCGGATGAGGACGTGGACAGGCAGATGTACGACATAACAAATAAGCTCTTAGGCACCGGCGGCTACCACAGATACGAGATATCCAATTACGCCAAAGCTGGCTACGAGTGCAGACATAACATAGTCTACTGGACCCTCGGGGAATACATAGGAATCGGAATCGGAGCAGCGTCCTTCCTGTACGGCAGACGCTACACCAACACATCCAGTCTGGAAGACTACATAGACGGCATGGCAAGACACAGGGAGCTCATGACATTCGGAGATCACGTCGCAAATTCGGGTAAGGCAAGAGATATAATAGAACACATGCGCAATGTGGAAGAAGAACTTGACGCAGACAGGCTGATGGAGGAATATATGTTCCTCGGCCTGCGTATGATATCCGGTGTGAGTGCAGAAAAATTCAACGACTACTTTGGACACTCCATCTACGACATATACGGCTCCGTCATAGATAAATACAAGTCCACCGGCCACCTCGAAGATGACCACGGCCTGATCCGCCTCACAAAAAAAGGCATCGACGTAAGCAACACGATCCTGGCGGACTTCTTAATAGAATAATACTGGCACGACCGTCCTTCAAAACATAAAAAAAACACAAAAACATTCGTTATTTTGTTGACAAAAGGGGGCGGCAGTGTTAGATTATGTTTAGTGGTTAGCACTCGGATATGTTGAGTGCTAATAAGACTAAAAGCAAAAAGGAATGAGAGTATGGAACTTGACGAGAGAAAAGTCAGAATTCTAAAAGCGATCGTTTCGAATTACCTGGAGACTGGAGAGCCCGTTGGATCGAGAACCATTTCCAAGCTGGCCGACATGAATGTCAGCCCGGCTACCATAAGAAATGAGATGTCAGATCTTGAGGACATGGGTTTTATATGCCAGCCACATGCATCGGCAGGAAGAGTTCCGACGGATGCAGGTTACAGGTTTTATGTTGACAGCATCATGGCAGACAGGAATGAAGAGAAAGCAGAGAATCAGACAGAGAGAGAGAATCTGCTGCAGAGAGTTGATAAGCTTGAGAAGCTTCTCAAGCAGGTGGCAAAGGTGCTTGCGACTAACACTCAGTACGCAACACTGGTTACGATGCCACAGTACAACAACACAGTAAAGTTCATCCAGTTGTCACAGGTTGATGAGACCACATTGCTGGCGGTCATCATGGTTGATGGCAATATAGTCAAGAATAAGCTGATCAAGACGACGTACAGCCTGAAGAATGAAGATATTTTAAAATTTAATATTCTGCTAAATACCTTCCTTCAGGGCGCGGCACTTCAGGATATCAATCTTGAACTTATACAGACCATGAAGGTTCAGGCAGGTGAATATGCAGAGATCCTTGAGACGATATTCCAGGGAATCATGGAGGCGATCCATGAGGCCGATGATCTCAAGGTTTATACCAGTGGAGCAACGAATGTACTCAAGTACCCTGAGTTGGCGAACACGTCATCCGCAGAGAAGCTGCTCGGAACACTGGAAGACATAGAGGACAAAGAAGAATTTGCAAAACATGTGGAGGATGTGATCCAGCAGGACAGCGACATACAGATCCTGATAGGACAGGAGAACAGCGATGAAAACCTGAAGGACTGCTCCCTTGTAACAGCAACATACAAGATGCCGGAGGGCGCAAAAGGAACGATAGGAATAATCGGACCGAAGAGGATGGATTACAAGAAAGTTGTGAGCATGCTCAAGGAACTCACCGGAGAGCTTGATGACATATTTAACAACAATGGATAGACAGATAAGATTATAACGATGAATAGGAGGATATGTAATGGCTGATAGCAATAACAGTACTGCATCCGACAAGAAGGTTAAGACAGAGCAGACAGCAGCCGAGACCATAGTTGGAGATGCTTCAGCAGAGATAAAGGATGGCGTTGAGTCAGAAGTCAAGGTCGATGAGACCGTTGACGTTCCGGAGGAGCAGGCAGAGGCTGCAAAGCCACAGCATGTTGCAAAGGAGAACAGACGTGGAGGCAAGGCTCTCCGTGAGGAGAACGAGAAGCTCAAGGAACGCTGCAAGGATGCAGAGACAAAGTACACAAGACTTCTTGCGGAGTGTGAGAACATCCGCCAGAGAAATGAAAAAGAGTCAGGCAAATTGTACGACATAGGTGCAAAGGGAGTTCTTGAGAAGCTCCTTCCTGTGGTAGACAATTTTGAGAGAGCAATGGCAGCCATTCCTGATGAGGATAAGGACAGACCATTCGAGTCGGGAGTTGCAAATATATATAAGCAGCTTATGACGTCATTGGAAAGCATAGGTGTAAAGCCTATGGATTGCGCCGGGGAACAGTTTGATCCTACATTCCACAATGCAGTGATGCATGTAGAGGATGACAACTACGAAGAGAATGTAATCGTTGAAGAGATGCAGAAGGGTTACATGTACAAGGATCAGGTGCTCAGATTTAGCATGGTAAAGGTAGCAAATTAAACTTCATAAGAAGGACCCACGGAGTGGGAGATTTCTTAATATTGTAAATTTTTTTTCTAGGAGGAAAAGACAATGGGTAAGATTATAGGTATTGACTTAGGTACAACAAATTCATGTGTAGCAGTTATGGAAGGTGGTAAGCCTGTAGTTATAGCTAACTCAGAGGGTATGAGAACAACACCTTCAGTAGTAGGTTTCCTGAAGACAGGAGAGAGAGTAGTAGGTGAGCCTGCAAAGCGTCAGGCAGTTACAAATGCAGATAAGACAATTTCATCTATCAAGCGTCACATGGGATCAGATTACAGAGTAGAGATAGATGGCAAGAAGTATTCACCACAGGAGATTTCAGCAATGATCCTTCAGAAGCTGAAGTCAGATGCAGAGGGATACTTAGGAGAGAAGGTTACAGAGGCAGTTATCACAGTTCCTGCTTACTTCTCAGATGGACAGAGACAGGCAACAAAGGATGCCGGTAAGATCGCAGGTCTTGAT
>ENA-OPFG01001192-OPFG01001192.1-human-gut-metagenome-genome-assembly--contig:-NODE-1192-length-13848-cov-1.343870_pt1 | contig 13848 bp, 9 predicted proteins | sample MGYA00241304_ERZ501542 | MGnify/ENA primary metagenome ERZ501542 (study PRJEB25962, sample SAMEA2042427) | human gut metagenome | biome: human gut; feature: human-associated habitat; material: faeces...
CCTGCCACCGTTGAGACTGGCCTGAAGATAGTCGTTCCTCTCTTCGTAAACGAGGGCGACAAGGTGCGTATCGATACCCGTACCGGCGAATATATGGAGCGCGTATAACGCATTCTAACAGAAAAACAAGGAGGTCAACTATGGGTTATATGAAAGAAAAGGTCGCATATCTCAAAGGTCTTGCCGAGGGTATGAATATCGGCGGGGAAGGCCAGGGCAAGCTCCTGAACGCCATGATATCTACCATGGACGAAATGGCCGACGCTATCGACGAGAACGAAGCCGCCATGGCCGAGATAGACGAATGCCTGGACGACATCTACGACGAGCTGGATAATATCGATGATTATCTTTCCGCAAACAAAACCGATCATTACTTGAGACACAGCGGGAATCGTACTAAGTATCCCCTCGGGATCGACAAACTGGCGGCCCTGAAGATACATGTGGTTAGACCCTAAAATAGCCGAATCAACAATCCCGACGATATTATCCGCACTCTTTTCAAATCCGTTTCCAAATAACTGAAAAATAAAGTAGACAATCAGCAAGATAATAGCTAATGGCATAAAACGCTTATGCGGTATTGTCACGGCCAATAAGGCTGTAATACCATAACAAATCCCAAGCCGTTGCATAACTCCCATCAACCGGAGCTGACTCAAATCAAAATAGTTACCACTATCTATTGCTGTTATGAACCACTCCATAACCAGACCAATAAATATTAATAAGAGACTTCTTTTTATGATTTTCGCAATGGCCGGTCGACACTGGAAGTTATACTTACACAAGGAGATGTAGGTCGAAATACCCATCAGGAACATAAACATCGGAAATACCAGATCGGCCGGCGAAAAGCCATCCCACTTGGCATGTGCAAAAGCGGCAAAGTTATACCCGCACTTTCCTGTATTGTTGACCAAGATCATCCCGGCAACAGTAATACCCCGAAGTACATCAAGCGAAAGTAACCGTTTGTTCGGATTCATAATATTTGATTCTTTTAATTACTTATTATATATAAAATAGTCGTTCCGGCAGCTAACACTATCCCTATAAGCGATTCATAAGGTATCAGCTTCAGACGTTCTTTAAAGTTGAGTTCGCATACGCCTCCTGTCGCATGAAAGAACGAACCATGTGGCAAATGGTCAAGAACTGTAGCTCCGGAATTAATCATAGCCGCTCCCCAAACCGCAGAAATGCCTATAGCCAATATCGTTTCAGCGAACGAAGAAGAAGCCAGTGTCGCTCCGGCTGTTGTCGATGCGGTAGCCGCCGACATCAACGCGCCTGATATAGGAGCAATCAATGCATCACTAATATGAGCATGATCTAATCCTGTAAGAATCCAATCTTTCAAAGAAGAGTTCTTTATGATGCCGGCAATAGTTCCGGTTCCTATCAGCAGAATAGCTACCACAGACATCTTTTGCAGTCCATATTCTATACTCGGAAGAATATTTTTCCATTGTTTCATACAGATAGCACCACATAAGCCACCTACCGGCAAAGCTATCAAAGGATCGATATTGATTCCTGCCGCAGGACGTAATGCCAATAAAACAATCGTAACAACAGGAGCAATCAGACTGGTTCTTAACGAAGGCAGATTTCTCTCTTCCTCTTTATCCTCTGTTTGCATCATTGTTTTTTTGTTTTTCACTGTTTGAGGCATCAGACGGACAATAACAAAAACAGTGAAAAACAAACCGATCACTGCCGGTAAAATATTGGCAAACATTACAGCCGATAGATCTGCATTAAAATTTCCGGCTGCTATAATGGTGTTCGGGTTAGGTGATATGATATTTCCACATTTACCTCCCCCGATCATAGCAATAAGTAACACAGATGGAGACAGGTTTAGACGCTTGCCTATCGAAAGAGCCACCGGCGCAACGGTTATCACAGCCACATCAATAAAGACGCCTACCGTACAAAGCAACATCGTTGCGAGTGCCAATGCCATAAATACCCGTTTTTCACCCATTTTGTTTATAATCGCATTGGAGATGACCGTGGTAGCCCCGGTTTGTATTAATATGCCTGACAAGACTCCGGCTGTCAGAATCCGCAATACCGCCGGGGTGACCTCTTTCACTCCTTCGGTCATCACCGTTACGGTCTCATTTAAAGATAGTCCTCCCAACAACCCTCCAACTATCGCTCCGATAATCAGACTGTATGTCGGAGAAAGCTTTCTTATGATTAACAGTATGGATAATGAAAGCCCGATTAATGCGCCTATCGCTGTCATTGAGTATTATTTAGTAAATTGTTTTATGATTCTCACCACCTGTCGCACCGTTCTCTCTATGTTTTCTTTCGTAAACTCCGGTTGCATCGCCTCTTCAAGTGTTACCGGAAAAGGTTGAATAGGCAGTACGGCAGTAAACCCCATCCTATTAAGCGCTTCGGTGGCTTCGACTGCTCCCCCAAACGCTATCACCGGAACCTGACATTTCTCACCGACACGTAAAATTCCGTCCAGCGCCTTTCCCATACCAGTCTGGCGATCCAGTTTACCCTCTCCGGTCAGTATCAGATCTGCCTGTCGGACGACCTCTTCGAAACGAAGCGTTTTCAATATAACTTCTATTCCGGATTGCAATTCTGCATTCAAAAACGGAAGCAGGCCGCCTCCCATTCCTCCGGCTGCTCCGGCACCGGGAAGCTGCGATATATCCATATTTGTATATTCCTTTATCACCTGTGCATAATGCCGCAACCCATTGTCCAACTCTATCACTTGCAAACTATTTGCCCCTTTTTGGGGAGCGTATACATAGGCTGCACCCTCTTTTCCAAAAAATGGATTACTAACATCACAGGCGATCGTAAAGTGACTCTCCTTCAATGCCGGATTCAATTGGGAAATATCTATTTGATGGACTTTTATCAGATTTTCGCCGACAGGCTCCAACTCACCGTTTCCGCTATCTAAAAAACGTGCACCTAAAGCCTTTAGCATACCAATTCCCGCATCATTCGTAGCACTTCCGCCGATCCCGATAATGAATTCCCGACACCCGCGTTTTAATGCGTCAGCAACCATTTCTCCAACTCCATAAGTCGTAGTCTTCATGGGATTTCTTCGATTTGAATCAATCAATGGCAGACCGCAGGCCGAGGCCATTTCGATAATAGCCATCGCACCATTGTTTACGATGCCATACGATACTTCAATTGGCTTCATGAATGGATCATGCACCCGACATGACACCGTTTGAGCATGAAGGGCAGAGCATAGAGCTTCTGTAGTCCCTTCGCCGCCATCAGCTATGGGGAAACGTATAATCTGACAGTCGGGTAATTCCTCCTGAATCGCTTTTTCGGCAGCTTTTGCTATCTCGAAAGAACCGACCGAACCTTTAAACGAGTCGAATGCCAATACAATCTTTTTCATAAAAGCTATCACTTATTTGTTTTCTCTATTAAACTCAATGCAGCCTCGACCGGATCATCAAACGGAGTCGTACTGTTGCTCCAGGGAGATGTAATCCATTGCTCCTCCCATTCTCGGATTTTATTCCGGTCTTTTGTGAAATAGAGCTGTATACGAGGGATATAGTAGTCTTTAATCAGCCCGCTCCAGAAACGGGCAGCATAATCTTCCTGAATACCACCCCAACTTGTAATCAAGCGTTTGGCATTTGCCTCATAAGCATCTTTTTCCTGAAGAGTTGTTCCGCTATTGCGCGCAAGTTCCACCCATTCTTCTAATCGATATAAAGGATGAGAGGCCAACAGCCTGTCAACGTCCATCAACAAATCAACAGTTTGTTGCAGATTACGTTGCGCTGCGAGAACACGATTCTCCGAATCATCTTTCAAGGCCTGCTTATAAAAATTTTCAGCTTTAGCCGCTACATAATACGAAACAAACTCTATGAGGTCGTTTCTGTATAATTCAGAGCTTTTCAGTTCGTCAGCGCAACTAGCATACAAACGTATAGCCTGCAAGTAATCATCACTAAGGTCGATTTTACTGATCCGCCGTTGATCGGGTATTACGGTTTGCCAGGTAAAACGGGGGTATGAATATAAAGAACTATATGCTGTTTTCCGAAAAAGTTTCCAAGCTTCCTCCATGGCATCGGGATATCCTCCATAACGGGCCTCGCAGTATATCTTCATCCAATCGTCCAGGTCGATACTATCTGATGACCATCCCATATCGGCTAACAGTTCGTAAACAACCTCATTGTTTTCGAGTCCTTCAGGGGCAGAACCGAACCCAATCAAGTTACCTTTATTTGCGGCACGTAATGCTTTGACCGAGGAACTAGCATACATGTCCAAGTCTCCTGTCATGGTGTTTTTCCCACCAAAGTTGGGTACATAGCTGAATATCCATTTCTTTCCGTAAAACCCATCATGTACTTTCCATGTTTGTTCGGTGTTCCATACCCATTTCGGATAATCATTGCCCAAATCAATGATAATCATTTTATCATCAGGTACATTGCTTAACAAGGCTTTAAGCGATTCTTTATCCCAGAATGAATGTTGATATCCGAATGTCCATCCCTGTGTAACCCAAACGGCATCCGGGTTTCCGGCTGCAATTGATTTATAGATCGTTTCTCCATACTCGGCCAATAACTTATATTTCGCTTCTTTATCTTCCTTATCGATAGGCAGCTCCATCTCATTAAAACTATCCGAGAGATAATACGTATTTTCTCCAAACTCTTTTTCCCACTCTTCGACAAACAGTTTGCCTATCTCTTCGAAAAAAGGTGAATCCGGTGGCAATACATAGGCGTTGTACTCTTCATCAAAACCACCCCACCGCATGTGCCGGAATTGTGTGTCGGGATGTTTCTGCACAAATCCTTCCGGCACGAAACCTGCAAACGCAGGTGCTATGGGCTGCATACCCAACTCGCGCATACGGGTCAGGATTTGATGCTGCAAAGCGATTTGGTTCTGTTGCCATGCATCAGATAAGGGACCGTCCCACTTGTTCAAATTGCCCATGCGATGCCAGGGAAGGTGTGCAGGGGCAGTGAAAAACTCACGGATTTCTTCTTTGTTCAATCCCATACGCAGCCATACCCGTTCCGCAATGGCTTCGCTGGCCACGGTAGCCAAGGGCATATTTACACCATAAAGAGCCATCCTGTCAATTTCCTTTTCCCAACGCTCCCAGTCCCAGTAAGGAGTAGTGTAGCCGAATGTACAAACATTAAGGAAATAGCGCAACTCATAAGGGGACACTTGTTCATACAATTCATAATCGGGCCACGGCATCACCGACGTTATATGTTCACCGCTCCATGTTTTCATACTCTTGCAGGCCTCTTTCATGTACGTATGAAAAGCGTAACAGATAGCAACGGAGCTACTTCCCCTTAGGGTAAGCCGGCCGTCGCTTGCTATCACTTCGAATATATCTTTACCGTCGGATGGTTCGATATATTCAAAGTGGATAGACTGTGCTCTTTCCCCAATCTGACGTTCTATTAACTGTTTGGCGGGGGTGATAATATCCGTCTTAGGCTTGTGGCATGAGCAGAAAAAAAGCGTTGTTGAAATCAATAAATACTTGATTATTGTATGTATCATAGAAAATCATAAATGTTATAAGTGAGTATCAATATTTTTTCTTCGATGCTTCTTTCACATATTCCAGTTCCGTAATAATCGGTAAATGGTCTGACAAAAGCGACTGAACAGTTTGTGTACTAATCACACGCCATCCTTTTTGCGGGTAAGCAAACAAGTAATCGATCTTAATCACAGGTTTCCATGCCGGCATTCCAAAATCATCGTTGCTTGCAGCAAACCAGCTATCCATACCACGTATTGCCTCCGAGTAATGACGCGCGTTGAAATCACCTCCCAAAATTACAGGATATTTATAATTTTTGAAATGCCCGGTAATAAATTTTATTTGCTCCGCCCGTGTTTCTTGAGAGTTGACGTCCAGATGCGTAGAGGTAAAAACAATGGTATCATTACCCATTTCGAATAATCCCTCCAGCATGGCCCGCCTCTCATGCTCTTTGACCGGATGGGGCAGCATTATCTTTTGGACAGAAATATATGGATATTTACTTAACATCCCAATACCGTAATAACCGGTAGAATAGTCAATCGTTTTTCCGTAAAGCCCAAACATCCCTGTATGATAGGCAAGTTCGGATATAAAATCCTTCCCCTTCTGATGCGGGGTACGCTTACGGTCTGTTTTGCTATCCACTTCCTGAAGCGCCACAAAATCAGGTTTGAAGGATTTGATGTGATGAGCAAGTTCCTCTAAAGATGCCAGTTCGCCAAATCTTAAATTATAGGTCATTACCCGCACCCGTAGAGTATCTTGCGCATAGGCAACGCCCAAAGTCAGGCATAAAAACAATAATAAATATTTCTTCATTGAATACATGGTTTCTATTTTTTTATGATTACTTTTCCCAGCCCGGATTTTGTCCTAACAGAGGATTCTTCTGACGCTCGGGATTAGGCACGGGCCACAAATAATGTTTCGTTGCGTCGAAGTAGCGTGCTCCGCCTTCCGCGGTAGACTTTTCGTAGATAACATCACCAAACTCATCTACTCCGGTATCGGGATACGGGTTGGCGCCCAAATCATTCATACAAACTTTCAGGCTGGGACCGGTGATGGCACGTCCAAAGCGAAGTTCGCCTTCACGCCAGCGCATCACATCGGCGTATCTTGTTCCTTCACCTGCCAACTCAATGCGACGTTCTCTTCTCAATTCGGTTTCGAGATCCATCCCCCATGCGCCAAGTTCGTCAAGGTTCATACGATGCATATTCACACGATCTCTAAGCCTGTTGATGGAGTAATCAATCTGTGTTTGTGTCAGTTTCTTGCCTTGTAGTTCGAAAGTGGCTTCGGCATAAATCAGCAAGATTTCGGCAAAGCGGATGACATTGAGATTCCCATGCCCACCCACACTCGAACCGGCCAAATCAATATCGTTATACTTTTTCAGATAGAAACCTGTACGGCTATTTGCCCCCACACGGTTATTATCTTGCAATGAAGCAAAACGAGGCAGATTAAATATCTCGTTGGCCTTATCCGTATCAGGATCACCGTCATCTCCTCCCGGCCATTTGTCACCCGGAGCATATAAAGTCATCTTCATTCTAGGATCTCTGTTCTGGAAATAATCCACATAATGCTCTTCAGGCGACTTGTATAACGATGAGGTCTGCACACCGGTCTTTTTATAATATTCCAATCCGGTTTTTGCCGGTTTACCGTCTGTACACAGATAAGCATCCACTAATGACTTCGTTGGATTGAGGCGTATATAGTCCGTCGGACTGCAAGTTTCATTGGGCAGACTTTGTGTACGGATTTCGGGTACAAAAAGGCTATATACGATGGCTTCGATATTTTTCGGATCATTCTCGACATCCCCTTCGTGATGAAATAGTTTTTCGTATTCATACAGGCCATAGGGACTGTTTTCGATGATATATTCACTCGTTTTTGCAGCCAGTTCCCATCTTTCGTTTTGCAAGGCAATACGTGCCAATATGGCTAAAGCGCCCCAGCGGTCGAGTCTTCCCAGTTTGTCGCCTGTATACCTTTCTTCAGGCATGCGCTCTGCCGCCCATTTCAAATCCTCGACGAGCTGGTCAATGACTTTCTCTCTGGGAGTACGTTCGATATATGCATCTTCGGGCTGGATGACTTCTCCTACCCAAGGTACATCACCCCAAAACACCGTAAGGTAAAAGTACATAAGCGCCCGGATGGTTTTTACTTCTGCGGCATAAACGTCCTTCTTATTTTGAGCTACCTGCGCTTTATTATAGTTGTCCAGAAAATTATTGCAGCGATAAATATAGCTATACGCTCCTGTCCAATAGGTAGTGAAGGGGAAGCCGTCAGTATAAGAGTGCTTGCCTCCCGAAACCTTACTTAGTCCACTAGTAATATTCCCCCACATAACAGTTTCGGCCGTCGATTCACTCCAATTCACGAGATAGTCCTTTTGTAAAGCTTCGTAACAGGGAGGCAAGGCATTTTTAAGCTGATCTTCATTTACCCAGAATGTTACATTGTCCGGCTCGTTAGGGTTCGTTCTATCCAGAAAATCGCTACATGAGGTAACTATACCAAAGAAAGCAATGATTAAAAAGTATTTTGAGTATTTCATCTTTATAGTCGTTTAATAGGTTAGAATGTTATTGATAATCCAAAAACATAGGTTTTTACTTGCGGATAGACATCTCCGCTGGTGGTCCTCACTTCAGGGTCATAAGCTCCGAAGTAATCGGTTTTAGTAAACAAGTTATCTGCCGAAGCATATACTCTAAGACTATTAATGCCAAGAGGTGCCACCATCCGGGCAGGAAAACGATAACCTATCTGAATATTCTTCAGGCGCAAGTACGATGCATCCTCTTTCCAGTAGTCACTGAAGAGCCTGTTGTGCTCCTGCGACTGATAAAGTCTGGGATAAGAAGCATTTGGATTCATAGGCGTCCATCTGTCAAGATGCTCTTTTTTAGGGATTGAGTAGTCATTGATAAATGCATGCCGAGCCTCATCCTCAAGGTAACCGGCAACTTTGCCTACGCCTTGCAAATAGAAACTGAAATCAATGCCTTTCCATTCCAAACCACCCTTGATTGCATAGGTGTAATGAGGCTCTTTCTCGCCAAACACCACTTTGTCGTAGTCATCAATTACCCCGTCGGGAGCGCCGTCAGGACCACTGATGTCCCGATACTTAATATCTCCGGGCTGTACAATGCCGTTTTGTGATGCAACAAGAGGAAATTTTGGTTTCTGGTACTTACCTGTAGTTGTATTCACTGATTCAAAGTCATACACTTGCGCCAGCCCATCAGTCAGATAACCATAGAAAGCACCTATCGGATCACCTACCCGACGATACGAACCGGAAGCCGTACTGGTCAGCGACTCCGGAGTTCCACCCAAATCGGTAATCTTATTACGAGCGTCCGACAGATTGAACCCGAGATTGTAATTTACACTTCCGATCTTATCACGCCATGACAGATTAAGTTCCCATCCTTTGACATCAATCTTACCAAGATTGACATAACCTACGTTACTACTGGAACCCCCGACAATAGCCGGAACATCGGGACGAACCAATGCATCAATATTTTCTTTCTTATACCAATCAAAGTCCACATTCAGTCTATTGTTCAAAAAACTAAGGTCTACCCCGAAATTAAGCATGCGGATGGTTTCCCACTTGATGTCGGGATTACCGATTTTGTTTTGCCAAAGTCCCATAACAGGTGTATTAGAAGCTCCGATAGGATAAGACTCTTCGGTTATGATAGGTGACAAGTAGGGGTAGTAATTACCGGGAATGTTTTGATTTCCCAACTCACCCCAGGAAGCACGCAGCTTGCCCGAGCTCAATACCGAAGTAGCGAACTCCATAAATTTTTCACGTGAAAAGTTCCATCCTGCCGAAAACGATGGAAAATATCCCCAACGATTGCCCTTGGCAAATCTTGAAGTTCCATCGGCACGCAGGTTAGCTTCAAACAGGTATTTACCGTCAAAAGCATAGTTGACACGACCAAAGTAAGAACGCAAAGCCCACTCGTCTTTTGTTCCGCTATTCATAAAATTAATCATTCCGGCACTAATAACGTGAATATCCTCAACCATCACATTATCACGCGTAGCACCCAGTGTGCTTCTGTTTTCCCACTCTTGCGAAAATCCCATCAATGCTCCCAACTCGTGGCGTCCTATGGTCCTATTAAAGTTCATTGTGAATTGCAACGTTTGGGTCATAACGTCGAGATGGCTTTGTGAGATATAGTCCTTGGCATCTTCATTTGCTTTCAACGGGCTACCGTCCGAGTAATAAGACAACATCTTCGGGTTAAACTCATCCACCTGGCGGGTATATATATTTGCAGAGTACTGCATACCTACGTTCAGTCCGTCTATAATTTTGAGATCTGCATTGAAAATACCATTGAGCACACGTGTTTTCCGTTCTTCCATTCCCGACTCATAGGCTACTTGCAAGGGGTTACGCACCGAACCGTACGACCAGTTCTCACTATCCACCATTCGGCCATTCTCGTCAGGAATTTGCCACATGACGGGAAGTAACGGAGACATACGCTGTGACAGGCGGAATACTCCTGATGTGCCGCTATAACCTAAGTCCTTTTTATAGAAATCGACATAGCTCATCTGTCCGGTCAGTTTCAGACGATCATACACCTCCGTGTTTACACTGATACGCGCATTATGTCTTTTGGAACTATATCCGTCACCTACAACCAGTCCATCCTGATCCAGAAAACCATACGACATAAAAAATCCGGTTTTCTCGCTTCCACCCCGTGCACTCACATTATGCCCCGTTTGAAAAGCCCGGCTTTTGTATATTTCGTCAATCCAGTCAGTATTGGAATATTCGTTGGGATACAGTCCCGAATCATATTTATCGAAAGCCTCTTGCGTATAGGGCTTGGAAAATCCGGCAGCACTCATGGCTTCATTGGAGAGTTCCATGTATTCCCTTCCGTTAACAAGTTCGGGCAATGCTGTGGGAGTCTGGAATCCGGCATATCCGTTATATTGGAATACTACCCGTTCTTTCTTTTCTCCCTTTTTAGTCGTTACAAGAATAACACCGTTAGCGGCACGTGCCCCATAAATAGCTGATGAGGCGGCATCTTTCAGTACGGATACGCTTTCGATGTCCGAAGGATTCAATAAGTTGATGTCTCCCCCGGCTACTCCATCAATCAAGATCAAAGGTGCTGTACTACTGTTAATAGTTCCCGTACCACGAATGTTGATGCTGGGCACAGCACCCGGCTGCCCCGAAGAAGAAACGATACTAACTCCAGGCAACAATCCTTGCAGCCCCGTAGTTACGTTAGTTATAGGCCTGTTCTCAATAGCCTCCGCTTTAACCATAGATACGGCACCTGTTACATTCACTTTCTTTTGCACGCCATAACCTACAACTACTACATCTTCTAGGCTGACAGCATTCTCTTTCATCACTACGTTTACTGCCGTTGCTTTCGCTATGACGCTTTCTTCACGGTAGCCGACGTATGAGTACCGAAGTGTACTTCCATAGGGTACCTTGATGGAATACTGACCATTGATATCGGTGATTGTACCTGTAGTCGAGCCTTTTACCGATACGGTGGCTCCGATGATCGGTTCCGCATTCTCGTCAGTAACTTTACCTTTCACATACAGTTCCTTTTTCTCTCCTTGCGAATCAACAGGTTCAGTTTTATTTTGATATTCTTTATTATAAAATAAAATACTGTCATCCAGGAAACGGAACCCAATGTTAGTCCCTTTTAGCAAAAGAGTTAGTGCTTTGCTTACATCTGTGTCTTTTACCTCCAATGACACTTTCCTACTCGTATCCACAAATTCTTTGCTATAGGCTACATTCATCAATGCCTTCTCTGCTATCTGACTGATAGCCTCTTTAAGAGGAAGCTCTTTGATACTAACCGATATTTTTTGCTGTTGTGCATAAACAAAAGCAGTGACAAATATGCACATTAGGGTTACAATACACCTTCTGCCGGTGGATGAAAAAGGAGAATCTTTTTCCATAATATTAGTCTTTAAAGTTAATAGTTCAATATCTATTAGCTAATACACAAGAGATATTAAAAAGTATTACGGCAAATAAGTTAATGAATATTAATTCGGGAAATATAGGAGAACTTGCCGGAAATCAATCCATACTTGATAAAAAAGAAAGAAAACACTTCAAAGGTATCGTTTTTAAAAGAAAATATAAAGGGGTAGATAGTATTTTCTCATTTAATGCATAAATTAGTGTCTTTACCTGAAATAATTAATATCTTTGAGTGCACAAATTAATTCATTTGACTATAGTGTTTCTTTCGATAGACTATAGTCAAATAAAAGAAGCACTATAGTCAACGTTTTAAATGACTATAGTCAAACGAATAAAATCATGTAGCCGGAGACAATATTTACTGAATAACTAAAAACAAAATAAGACATGAGTGTTTATTACGATCTTTATGCCAGTGGCAACCCACAAAAAAAGGATGAGCAGCAACCACTTCACGCACGAGTGATTCCATCAGGAACTCTTGATGCTAAGAAGTTTATAGAATTAGTATCTAAAAGTAACGGCTTCAGTCAGGCCACCATTGAAGGATGCTTGCAAGCAGTCACCGATGAGTTACAACATTGGTTGAAACAAGGCTGGATTGTGGAAGTCGGAGAATTAGGTTATTTCTCCTTATCGCTGAAATGCGACCATCCGGTAATGGAGAAGAAAGAAATCCGCTCTCCTTCCATCCACCTAAATAAAGTAAACCTCCGCATCAACAAGAAATTCCGTGAGAGTTTGGAACCATTGCCGCTGGAACGCATGGAATCACCTTACCGAAGCAATGGCAATCCCGATGAAGACAAATGCCGTAGCCTCCTTATGCAACATCTGGACGAGCAAGGTTGTATCACCTGTGTCGATTTTACGAGGCTGGCCGGCATAAGTAGGTACAAAGCAACCGAGCTGTTAAATAGCTATTTAAAAGAGGGAATCATACGAAAATACGGAGGAGGCAAGACGGTGGTATATTTAAAAAGATAATTGGCATTTCCTCCAAAGATATTTTTATCCTTGCTTCTTTCTGCACATCGGCAAACTTAAAAATTACTGCTAGTTAAAATTTTAATCTATAGAAATGTATAAGTAGGCTATTTTTATGTGCATTGCCAGTATTTGGATGAATAATCTTCCGAGAAAAACAGGCTAAAGCATCTATTTATATAACCAATCGCATTAATGTAAAGATTAATAAACACACAAACAACTATAAAACAATCGATTGGATCAATATTAATTATTTTATTAACGCACTTCTTCAAAATTGCTTGCACAGCAAATTCCGATACCATATCTTTGCATCGTGATCACAAAACAGAAACTCGATTTATAAACTATTTAAAAAACTAAAATTATGGCACTGAAATATGTAGTCAAGAAAACAACCTTTGGCTTTGATAAGGAAAAAGCTGAAAAATATGTAGCTAGACCATTCAACGTGGTTACTGTTGATTTTAAAATGCTATGCGACCAGGTAACAAAAGTTGGATTCGTTCCACGCGGTACTGTAAAATCCGTACTCGACGGATTGATTGATTCACTGATAACGTATATGGAGATCGGAGCTTCGGTGAGCCTTGGAGAATTCGGAACTTTCCGTCCTTCTTTCGGATGTAAAAGTCAGGATGATGAAAAAGGAGTAACTACGGAATCCCTGAGAAACCGTAAAATTATTTTCACTCCAGGAAATTTGTTTAAAGGTATGATAAAATCGATCAGTATCCAGAAGTTGGATAGTTCGAAAACCAATAGCTCCACTACCCCTGATGATGGTAATGGAGACGATAAAGGAGAAGGAGGTGGTAGCGGAGAAGCACCGGATCCGGCAGCATAAGCAACGTATCATTCATTAATATTTAGAGACAAATCCGGCTTGAGTTTGCTTAAGTCGGATTTGTTATTTCTTGAAATCACTTGTTTTTCTCACAGAAAATCCCGATTATTGCAGCCTAATACCAATTGAAAGAACCTCCATGAAAAGAGTTGATTCTGTTATATCTCTCATATACTCTCTCTCAAAATCAGAAAAAAAACACTTCTCTTTGCAAGTGGTCAAAGACAAGGAGGAGAAAGACTATCTGGTCATTTATGATATTATCACAAAGAGTAAACAGCCAAATGGAAATCTGGTAAAAGATGAGTTCTATAAACGTCGGCCAAATGGTTCTTTTGAAGTGTCTATCCAATATTTATATGAAAAACTGGTAGAAACTCTGCTCACTTT
>ENA-OPFG01001211-OPFG01001211.1-human-gut-metagenome-genome-assembly--contig:-NODE-1211-length-13752-cov-2.937213_pt1 | contig 13752 bp, 9 predicted proteins | sample MGYA00241304_ERZ501542 | MGnify/ENA primary metagenome ERZ501542 (study PRJEB25962, sample SAMEA2042427) | human gut metagenome | biome: human gut; feature: human-associated habitat; material: faeces...
TTCATTAAAATACCCCCAATACTGGGTGTCCAGTATTGGGGGTACATATCAGATGCAGCAAGGGGTTGTACGGTTTTATTGCTTTACGGCAGGATATTTGCTGTTTATAGCGAAATATATAATATTAACTATATTTCTTACGCATGAGCAAATGCTTGTGCCTGCTAAAGGGGAATGTTCTATGCAGACTATTGTTCCTAAAAAACAGATGACTGAAGAAGAAATAAAACTTTACTATATAACGCCCGAGCTGCAGAAAAAATGGCAGAACGCCATCCGCATGGAGTTCCAGATTACTGACGGACGCATTGATATCCGCGGCAACATGGTTTCGCGCAGGTCACCCAAGAAAGCTGACTATGTACTGTATTATAATGCTACACCGCTGGCGATTGTAGAGGCCAAGGATAATAAGCATGGTATTTCCGACGGCCTGCAGCAGGCGATGTGTTACGCGCAGATGCTTGATGTTCCCTTTGCCTACAGCTCTAACGGCGATGCGTTTATGGAGCATGATTTTTTGGATGGTAAGGAGCGCGAGCTGGCGTTAAGCGATTTCCCGACGCCGGAGGAGCTTTACCGTCGCTTGAAGAAGGGCAAACAGCTGACGCCTGCGCAGGAGCAGATTATCAGGCAGCCTTATTACAGCAGCCAGGATACTTATACGCCGCGCTATTATCAGCAGGTTGCTGTCAACAGGACGGTTGATGCGATTGTCAGCGGCAAAAAACGTCTGCTGCTGGTTATGGCGACAGGAACGGGCAAAACCTGCGTTGCTTTCCAAATTGTTTACCGCTTGCTCAAGAGCAGGCAGATTAACAAGGTGCTTTATCTTGCGGACAGGAATAGTCTTGTAGACCAATCTATTGAGCAGGATTTTCTGCCCTTGAAGAATGTGGTGCATAAGATTAACTTTGCCCATGAGGATCCTGCCAAGATCACCTCTTACAGCGTCTATTTTTCACTTTATCATCAGTTGGCAGCGCGCGAAGAGGATGATGATGAAGGCGATATTGTAGAGAAGCTCAGCAAGCTGTTCAGCAGGGATTTCTTTGATTATTGTCGATGAATGTCATCGCGGTTCGGCCAAAAGAGAAAGCCGCTGGCGCAGGATATTGGAATACTTTTCCGGCTCCGTACAGCTTGGTATGACTGCTACGCCGAAGGAAACTAAATATATCTCTAATATTAATTATTTCGGTGAGCCTATTTACACCTATAGCTTGAAGGAGGGTATTGAGGATGGTTTTCTTGCTCCCTTCAAGGTTATCCGCGTTACGACGAATATCCACGATGGCTGGCGTCCATACAAGGGCCAGAAGGATGTTTACGGCCAAGAGATAGAAGATAGAATCTACACGAACAGTGATTTTGATTATACGATTATTCTGCAGGACCGTATTAATCAGGTGGCTGCAGAAATAACCAAGTATCTCAAAAGCACCGACAGGATGGCCAAGACGATTGTCTTTTGTGCGACAGAGGCTGCAGCGGAGCGTATGCGCGTGGCGCTGGTGAACGCCAACAGCGATATGGTAAAACAGAATCCTGATTATGTGGTGCGCATCACCGGCAGTGATGCTTACGGCAAGGATAAGCTGGATTACTTTATTTCGGTAAGTGAAAAATATCCTGTTATCGCCACAACCTCCAAGCTGCTTTCTACCGGAGTTGACTGCAAAATGGTTAAGCTGATTGTTTTAGACCAGATGATCGGTTCCATGACCGAGTTTAAGCAGATTATCGGACGCGGTACACGCCTGCGTGTTAAGGAAGGCAAATATTCCTTTGTAGTTATGGATTTCCGCAATGTTACGCAGATGTTTGCTGACCCCGAATGGGATGGCCCGCTGACGATTGACGGAGAATATGATCCTAATCAGCCGCCTCAGACACCGTATCCTACACCGAAGCACGGCGGCAAGTGCGCCGAACCGCCGGCAAAGCCCTTTGTGGATGCCAGAGGCTGCCGTGTGAGCGTTGTCAGCAAGGTGGTGGCGGTTTATGATGCCAACGGCAAGCTGCTGCGTCAGGAGGATATTATCGACTATACCAAGCAGAATATTCGCCACGATTTTGCTTCTTTGGCTAATTTTATCCGCCAATGGTCTGCGGAGGAGAAGAAGGAGATTATCGCCAAAGAATTGAAGGAGAAGTATCATATTGATCTGGAAAAACTGAAAGCGGAACAGAAGCTGCAGGATGTTGATGATTTTGACTTTATCTGCCACGTTGCCTTTGACAAAAAGCCGCTGACGCGCAGGGAACGAGCCAATAATGTCAAGAAGCGCGATTTTCTGAGCAGATACAGTGGTATTGCGCGTCAGGTTCTGGATGCTCTGCTGGACAGATATATGGATGAAGGAATTTATGAGATAGAAAAGACGGAGATTTTGAAGCTGGAGCCTTTCCGTCAAATGGGCAAGCCTGCAAAAATTGCCCAGGCCTTTGGTGGCAAGGATGCCTATCAGCAGGCTATCAGAGAGCTGGAGCAGGCAATTTATGAGGAGGATGCAGGTTAATCTATGAGTAATTTGACAGGCTTTGTGAAGCGTCTGCGCGATATTATGCGCAATGACGCCGGTATAAACGGTGATGCACAGCGCATTGAGCAGATTGCGTGGATGCTGTTTTTGAAGGTTTATGATACTAAGGAGCAGGATTGGGAATTTGCCGATGATGACTATGTATCTATTATTCCTGCGCCCTGCAGATGGGAAAGCTGGGCGCATGATAAGAAGGATGGCAAGGCGCTGACAGGCGATGAGCTTTTGCGCTTTGTGAATAACGTTCTTTTCCCGGTTCTTAAGGGACAGGATTACAAGGAAGGCGATGAGGTTGTTGTCGCAGGCATTAAAGTAAGCTCCGCAACGCCTATTAAGCAGGCTATCGTGCAGACTACCTTTGCCGATGCCAACAACTATATGAAGGACGGCGTGCTGCTGCGCCAGCTTATCAATGTTATAGATGAGCTTGATTTGAGCGATTATGAGGAAAGCCACGCCTTTGGCGAAATTTACGAGAGCATTTTGAAGGAGCTGCAGAGCGCAGGCAGCAGCGGTGAGTTTTATACACCCCGCGCCGTGACGGACTTTATGGCGCAAATGATTGCGCCACGGATTGGCGAGCAGATGGCGGATTTTGCCTGCGGTACCGGCGGCTTTCTGACAAGCTGGCTGAAGGAGCTGGAAAAGCAGGTTAAAACTACGGCCGACGAGCTTGCCTACAGCAATTCCATCTATGGTATAGAAAAGAAGCAGTTCCCTTATATTTTGTGCATTACGAATATGCTGCTGCATAATCTTGATGTGCCGCGTGTTTATCACGCCAACAGCTTGCTGCATAACGTGCTGGATTACACTGAGGATGACCGCTTCGACGTTATCCTGATGAATCCTCCCTACGGCGGCAGTGAAAAGGCTGATGTCAAAAGCCATTTTCCTTCGGACCTCGCCAGTAGCGAAACTGCCGATTTGTTTATGTCGGTGATTATGTACCGCCTGAAGCAGAACGGCAGGGCGGCGGTTATTCTGCCGGACGGTTTTATGTTCGGTACGGATAATGCCAAGGTGGCAATTAAAAAGAAAATGCTGAACGAGTTTAATCTGCACACGGTTATCCGCTTGCCGGGCAGCGTTTTTGCGCCTTATACCTCTATTACGACGAATATTTTGTTCTTTGATAAAACGCAGCCCACGGAAAAAACCTGGTTCTACCGCATGGATATGCCCGAAGGCTACAAGCATTTCAGCAAGACGAAGCCTATGAAGCAGGAGCATTTCGACAAGGTGCGCGAATGGTGGCACAACAGACAGGAGCTGGAGTCTGATGGCTTCCCCAAGGCCAAGTGCTTCAGTGCGCAGGAGCTGGCGGATAATTTGGGCTACAATCTTGACCAGTGCGGTTATCCGCATGAGGAAGAGGTTGTGCTGGCACCGGCAGAGCTTATTGCCAGATATGAGGAGGAGCGTGCTTCCCTGAATGCGGAGATTGACCGCGTGCTGGAGGATATCAAAGCGATTCTCGGAGGGGAGCAGGCATGACACCGCAGGAATTGAAAAACAGCATCCTGCAGCTGGCAATTGCAGGCAAGCTGGTGGAGCAGCGTGCAGAGGAAGGCATGGCGGAGGAGCTTTTTGCGCAGATTCATGCAGAAAAGCAAAGGCTTGTTGCCGAAGGCAAGCTCAAAAAGCAAAAGCCCTTGCCGGAGATTACGGAAGAGGAGAAGCCGTTTGATATTCCAGAAAGCTGGAAGTGGGTGAGATTCCAAGATTTAATGCTTGAAATCTCAACAGGCCCATTCGGTTCAATGCTTCATAAAACAGATTATATAGCAAATGGTATACCGCTTGTTAATCCCGCTAATATAATTAATTCCAGAATTGTGGAATCAGATAAAATGATGATTTCAGAAGAAACAGCCAATCGTTTAGGTAAATATAGATTATCTTCTGGTATGATTGTAATGGGCAGAAGAGGCGAGATGGGCAGATGTGCTATTGTAGAACCTGAACAAAATGGTTGGGTATGTGGAACTGGTTCTTTTTTTATGAATCCAAGTAAAAGTCTACATTTATCATACATGATTAAATTATTCTCAACAGTTTACGCTAAAGCATATTTAGCTGGTGAATCTGTAGGAACTACCATGAGTAATTTAAATCATACTATTCTAAGAAGCATACCCATTCCTCTCCCTCCACTCGCAGAGCAAAAGCGTATCGTTGCCAAAATCGAACAGCTTTTGCCCTACATCGAGCGTTACGAAAAGTCCTGGAGCAGGCTGCAGGAGTTCAACAAGCGCTTTCCTTCCGATATGCAAAAATCGCTGCTGCAATATGCCATTGAAGGCAAGCTTGTAGAGCAGCGTGCGGAAGAAGGCACGGCGGAAGAGCTTTTTGCGCAGATTCAGGCGGAAAAGCAAAGGCTTGTTGCCGAAGGCAAGCTCAAAAAGCAAAAGCCACTGCCGGAGATTACGGAAGAAGAAAAGCCGTTTGATATTCCGGAGAGCTGGAAGTGGGTGAGGTTGGGAAATCTTATCAGCATTGAATCAGGCATCAACTTAACCAAATCACAAATGAAACAAGGTAGTATACCAGTATATGGAGGTAATGGTATTACTGGTTATCACAATAAAGCTCTTGTATATGATAATACTATTGTGATAGGCAGAGTAGGATATTATTGTGGTAGTGTTCATATTACAGAAAAAGAAGCTTGGGTAACAGATAACGCTTTTATAGTTGATTATCCTACGAATTTTATCTTCCAAAAGTTTTTTGTTTATATGCTTAGACACATGAATTTAGGCAAAAACAATAATGCTACAGCTCAACCAGTAGTATCTGGAAAGAAAATATATCCTTTATTATTTCCTCTCCCTCCGCTCGCAGAGCAAAAACGTATCGTCGCACGTCTGGAGGAATTACTGCCCCTGTGCGACAGATTAAAAAAATAATACCGTACACAACAAATAAAACCGTACAGCCCCAAATCCTTATGCAGCAAGGGGTTGTACGGTTTTGTACGGTTTGTACGGTTTTTAGAGAGCGCTCAGCCCTTATAGAAAAAATAGCTGATGAGTGCCACCTGCAGGAAGAAGATGAGCGGTACGCCGAAGATGAACTTCAAATGCTGTGTCTTATGGTGGAAAAGCTGCATGGCGATAAATGCGCCTGCGCTGCCGCCGAGCGCTGCCAAAACCAGCAGCACTATTTCCGGTACACGCCAGCTATGCAGCTTGGCGAAGGCTTTATCCGCACCGTAGACGACAAAGGCGGTGCAGTTGATGAAGATCAGGTAATAATATAAAAAGCTGTGCATGGTTCATACCCTCACTTTCTCCTGTTCAGCTGCTTTACTCCAGCAGCTTGGCGATATCCGGCAGGGGAGCGACGCTGCGCTTTAAAATGCCGTGCATATAGGCAATGGCAATGCCATAGTTGGTCATGGGCACGTTCTGCGCTGCAGCACGCTCGCTGCGGCTTTGCATTTCGCGTTCGTTGAGCATGCAGCCACCGCAATGCACTACAAGCTTATATTGTGACAAATCCTCGGGGAATTCCGTGCCGCTGCTGAAGCAGAATTCAGGCTCCGCTTTGGTGAAGCTGCGAATCCAGCCGGGAAGCTTTACTGTGCCGATGTCCTGACATTGGCGGTGGTGCGTGCAGCCCTCGCTGATGAGTATCTTATCGCCATCCTGCACTGTATCGAGCACACGCACTGCCTTCACGGCTGCGCTGAGCGTGCCTTTGTAGCGTGCCATGAGGATGGAGAAGGAGGTGAGCGGAACGGTGGGCGGTACGATTTTGCTGACTGCGCCGAAGGCCTGACTGTCGGTTACGACGAGCTTGGGCGGGAAGGCGAGGCGTGCCAGTGCTTCCGCCAGCTCGCTTTCCTGTACGGTTACGGCGATGCCCTTGTTGTCGAGCACGTTACGCAGTACCTGCTGCTGCGGCAGGATGAGTCTGCCCTTGGGTGCGGCGCTGTCAATCGGCGTTACGAGCACTACGATGTCGCAGGGCTTGATTAAGTCGCCGAGCAGCTGGCGTTCTACCTCACGCGGACGCAAAGCGGCGATAGCCTCCTTCAGCTCGTTGATATTGCGGTTGGCCAGGGCGCTGACGAGGAAGCATTGCTTCGTGAGCTTCATGGCCTCCATGGTGAGCAGTGCCTGGCGCATTTCGTCCAAAAGCTCTACCTTGTTCAGTACGAGGATAGATGGGAGCTTTTTCGCCTGCAGCTGCTGCCACAGCGCTTTATCCGCTTCGCTGAGGCCTACACTGGCATCGACTACGAGCAAAGCAATGTCGCACTTATTAAGCACCTGCTGAGCCTTGGCAATGCGCTGCGCGCCCAGCTCGCCCTCATCATCGAGGCCAGGGGTGTCGATAATCATCACCGGGCCGAGGGGCAAAAGCTCCATAGCCTTATATACGGGGTCGGTAGTGGTGCCCTTTTGTTCGCTGACAATAGCAAGCTCCTGACTGGTGATGGCGTTGATCAGGCTGGACTTGCCGGCGTTACGCTTACCGAAAATGCCTATGTGCACACGCTCGGCAGCGGGAGTTGTATTCAATGACATGGTGAATTCTCCTTTGCATATATAAGAAATTGTGATAAACACATGCTGTATCGAAGCTAGGATTTATGAATAGGGAAATGGAATGTCGTGCAGGGAATAAAAATTACAGCGAATGAGTGTCTGGAACCACAAAAGTTCAGCATTGTTTGAACGCGAAACAGACAAATATTGCAAAATTTCTCAGCTTCGCGTGAGTTTTGCTGAACTTTGTCTTGGTTCCACACGAAATGAGTGACCGTAATTTTTTCTGACCGGAGTGACATTATATTTCCCGTAGTAAATATTCTTGCTAAAGCTCACATTTCCTTTATTCATGTAGCAAAAAAGGCTGCAGTACTTTCGCACTGCAACCTCATTGTTGCAAATTATTTCACAAGCTCCATTTTGGGGTTAGGATTGTATTTGCGGCCGGCCTTAGCGCAGTCCTTGCCGTCAACCTTAACGATATCAGCAGTGTAGTTGATGTTGCCGTCGAAGAAGGAAGAGCCTACTGCATAGGTATCAACAGGCACGCCCATTTCCTCAAAGGCTGCTACGCGCTCAGCGTCAAAGCCGCCGGAAGCGATAATCTTAACGTGGTTGAAGCCTTCGGCATCCAGCGCACGGCGAACGTTGCAAACCAGCTCCTTGCAAACACCGGTCGGTTTAAAGGTACCAATCTGAGTCCACAGGCTCTTGTCAACCATGCTGCCGGAGGTATCCAGACGCACACCTGCGAGCTTTTTGCCCAGCTTGCGAGCAACAGCCAGAGAAGTATTTACGCAGTCGTTGTCAAAGTCAACCAGAGCGATACGAGCGATAGACGGGTCAACATATTTATCGAATGCTTCGGTAGCAGCGACAGTGTCACCCTTATAGGAAGCAATCAATGCATGGGGGATAGTGCCCAGACCCTTGCCGCCTGCTGCCAGTGCGTTGGCATCGGTAGAGAAGCCATGGATGCCGCCAACCAAAGCTGCATAGCCGTCGGATTCCTGAGTCTGGTAAATATCATAACGTGCAGGGAAGAAGAGCACCGGCTTGCCGTTAGCAGCCTTAACTACGCGGCGAACATTGGTGGCAATACGGCTTTGGCGTGCCAGAATACCCAGATAAAGGGTTTCCAGATGCGCAAAGTCGGCATAATCGCCTTCGATAGTCATAACGGTTTCCCATTCATCAACCTCTTCGCCATCACGCAGGGAATGAATTTCGATAGTTTCCGGATGGAAAGCGCATTGACGGATCAGAGCAATGACCTCGTCGGTACCGCAAACAACAACATGGTCACGGGCGAACACCTGCATCAGCACGCGCGGATGATAATTATCACCGTTTAAGATTTCTTCGGAACGCATAAAATATGCGTCAGTATAGTAACCTTCTTTAATTTTTTCTACAGGAAAGCTAAAGCTTTCAACAGGTCTTCTTGTAGTCATTTGATGAGCCTCCCAAAAATTTCTCACGAATTTTACTCTTTGCGAGAACATTAACTATTGATTGTAGTTAAAAATATGATACAATATAAAGGCTATGATAGCAAGCCTTTTTCGCAAAAAAATTCCGATTAGCTATATTTCCGATACAATATAGATGGTGATACATATGCACGAAACACGAAAAAAATATACTGTGCTCCTGCTTTCGGCACCCATAGGCTCGGGACACAGGCTGGCAGCCGAAGCGCTGGAGCAGGCCTTAGCCGACCGTCCGGAGGTTAAGGTCATCCACGGCAACATCTTCGACTTCTTCCCGCAGTTTCTGGGCAAGGCCTTTCTCGGCACCTACCTGTGGATTTTAAAATGCTGCCCCTGGCTTTATAAACTAGCCTACAGCTGGGGCAATAAGCAGGGCGGCTCCTTATGGCTGCGTGAGCTTTTAAACCGCTTCTTGGCACGCTTAGGTGGCAACTATCTGCGCAGCGTACAGCCCGATGCCGTAATCGCCACGCACGCTACACCCGCAGGCATCATCGGCTATTACAAAAAGCAGCATCCCAAGCTTTGGCTCGGCGCTGTAGTGACCGACTTTACGATTCACCGCTGGTGGGTTTGCGACGGCGTGGATACCTACTTTATCGCCGACGAGCTGCTGCGTGACAAGCTCACTACTACTGCCGACATTCAGGCTACGGGCATTCCCGTGCGCCAGCAGTTTATGATTAAGCACGACAAGCAGAAATGCCGCGAGTTCTTCGGCTGGGACGAAAACGAACGCGTCTGCCTTTTGATGGGCGGGGGCGAGGGCCTGCTGCCGATGGCAGAAATTATTGCGGCACTGCAGCGCGCCGCTCTGAAGAACCTGCGCGTTGTCGCTGTCACCGGCCATAATGAGGCGTTGGCAGCAAAGCTGCAAGCCAAATACGGCGCTACAGCTGAAATTTACGGCTTCCGCGAGGATGTGCCGCAGCTCATGGCAGGCGCAGATATGATTATTACCAAGGCCGGCGGTCTGACCTCTGCCGAGGTGCTGGCGAGCGGACTTGACCTTTTAATCTACAAGCCGCTGCCGGGGCAGGAGGAGGGCAACGCCGCCTTCCTGCAGCAATACTGCGGTGCTTTGGTAGCACGTTCTACCGACGAGCTGGTGCAGCACATCAAAAGCACAACTGCAAGCCAGCGTGAGGCAGCAGCCTGCAGCGAGCACGCGCATCCGCTGGCAGCACAGCAGATTGTTGACTACGTTATGCAAAGACTGCAAAAATAATTTTCGGACTCCTTCGCATGAGGGAGTCCTTTTTGCTGTCTGCAAGGCGATTCCGGCGCACCTTGCAGAAGATTTTGTGCGACATTTTACGGACAATTTGCTGATAATTTCTTCTATTGTATAATTAATTTACTTGACCAATACGAATTTCATCATTATAATGTAAGAAAATCGCATATTATGAAGGCTGTGGCATGAAGTTCCGCTCTGACTGCATAATCATGTAGAGAAAACAGGAGGAGTGTGACCTTATGGATACCTTATACCTTGCTGCTGTCTGCGCTGTTGTCCCCGGTCTGGGACGCAGCAGAATACCTGATCTGATTAACGCTTTGGGCAGTGCCCGCGCTGTTTTTGAAGCGGGCGCCGCCACGCTCACGGCAACAGGGCTTTGTACGCCGCGAGCAGTGCAAAACTTTATCAGCAACCGTGATGCGCGTCTGCCGCAAAGGCTGGATTACTTCTGCCGTCATAACGGCGTGCAGATACTGGCCTATACCGATGCTGCCTATCCGCAGAGCCTGCAAAACCTGAGCGACAAGCCTTTGGTGCTCTACGTCAAGGGCGAGCTGCCGCAGGCAAATTATGCTTTGGCCATCGTCGGCTCACGTCGCTGCACGGAATACGGTGTGCGTGCTGCTGCCTGCTTTGCGCAGGCTATGACGCGTGAGGGCATACCCATTATCAGCGGCGGTGCCAAGGGCATTGACACGGCGGCGCACGAGGCCTGCCTGCAGGCCGGAGGTGTGACGGTGGCAGTTCTGGGCTGCGGTCTGGATATTGTCTATCCGCCCGAAAACGCCAAGTTGTTCGCTCGCATTGCCGAGCAGGGAGCACTGGTGACAGAATATCCGCCGGGAGTTCCGCCAGCAGCGGCCAACTTTCCTGCGCGCAACCGTATTATCGTCGGTCTGTCGCAGGCCGTACTGGTAGCAGAGGCAGGCAAGCGCAGCGGCGCTGTAATTACGGCGAATATCGCTGCCGATGAGGGACGTGAGGTGTATTGCGTACCGGGGAATATTTTCGATGGCAGCAGCATAGGCTGTCACGAGCTTATCCGTACCGGTGCCAAGCTGGTTGATATGCCACAGGATATTTTAGACGATAAAAGAAGCTGGCAGCAGGGCATGAACCGCCGCATAACCCAGCCGAGTATATTTGATTGTGCGCCGCAGGAACAAAAGCCTGCGCCCGCACCTGTCACAACAGAATTAGGAGCGAAGCTGCTTGCTCTTTTGCAGGCAGGAGCGCTTTCTTTAGAAAAGCTGACGGAGCAGAGCGGAGCCGCTTTTGCTGCCGTGAGCATGGAGCTGCTTGACCTGCAGGCCGCCGGACTGGTGGCTACAGACCAGGCGCAGCGTTACTACCGAAAGTAGGAGGAACATAAATGGCAAAGACTCTGGTTATCGTGGAATCACCTACGAAATCCAAGACTATCGAAAAATTTTTAGGCAAAAACTATACTGTAAAGGCTTCTATGGGACACTTGCGCGACCTGCCGAAAAGCACCCTGGGTGTAACCTTTCTGCCGGACGAGGAGCATGCAAACGAATTTGAGCCGAAATATATCAACATCCGCGGCAAGGGCGATTTAATCAAATCCTTGAAGGCTGAAGCCAAAAAAGCCGACAAAGTCTTGCTGGCAACTGACCCTGACCGCGAGGGTGAAGCAATCAGCTGGCATCTGGCATTTATTCTGGGCATCGACCCGACATCTGCCTGCCGCATTGAATTTCATGAGATTACCGCTGCTGCTGTCAAGGACGCTATCAAGCATCCGCGCTGCATTGACATGGATATGGTTGATGCACAGCAGGCACGCCGCATTTTGGACCGTATCGTAGGCTATCAGCTTAGCCCGCTGCTGTGGCGTAAAATCCGCAAGGGATTGAGCGCAGGACGCGTGCAATCCGTTGCAACTAAAATTGTTGCCGACCGCGACCGTGAAATCGAAGATTTCGTGCCGGTAGAATACTGGACGTTAAGCGCCAAGCTGCGTGAAGGCAGCAAGGGACAGCTCTTTGAAGCGGAAGCAGTAAAATACAAAGGCAAAAAGCTGGAGCTGCACAATGAGCAGGAGGCCAGAGCAGCGGAGGAAGCACTCTCCAAGGCTGATTATATCGTGAGCGACGCAGTGAAGAAGGAACGCAAGCGTCACCCTGTACCGCCGTTTACTACCTCTAGCATGCAGCAGGAGGCCAACAAAAAGCTCAACTTCAGCGCTAAAAAAACAATGATGCTCGCACAGCAGCTTTATGAAGGCGTATCCCTAGGCAAAACCTCCGTCGGCCTTATTACCTACATGAGAACCGACTCCGTGCGTCTGGCGGACGTAGCCGTTGACGAAATCCGCGACTATATCAAGCAAAACTTCGGCAGCGAATTCTGCCCGGCGAAGGAAAACCATTACAGCACCAAAAAGAACGCTCAGGACGCGCATGAGGCGATTCGTCCGACTAGCGTCATGCGTACCCCGGCCGAGATGCAGGAGTATCTTACCGGCGACCAGCTGAAGCTGTATACGCTCATCTGGAACCGCGTTGTTGCCAGCCAGATGACGGACGCTGTTTATGACGTTACCACCCTGACGATTGATGCCGCTGATTACCAGCTGCGCGCAACCGGCTCCGTACTGAAATTCCCGGGCTTCTTGCAGCTGCACAGCAAATATGACGATAAAGAAAAGGACTCCAAGGTTCCTTACGTCGAACCGGGCACCAAGCTGCTGCTTTACAAGCTCATGCCGGCAGAGCAGCACTTCACCGAGCCGCCTGCGCACTTCACCGAAGCAACGCTCATCAAGGAGCTGGAGGAGAAGGGCATCGGCCGCCCCAGCACCTTTGCACCTACCATCGTTACACTGCTTACCCGCGGTTACGTTGTCAAAGAGGCCAAAAAGCTCCTCGTTACCGAGCTTGGCATTATGACCGTGGATATGCTTACCGAATATTTTAAGGGACTCATCAACATCGGCTTCACTGCCCAGATGGAGGAAAAGCTGGATGAGGTTGCTGAGAAGAAGCACACCAAGGACGAAGTTCTCAGCGAATTCTATGGTCCCTTCAAAAAGGATCTGGACCACGCAGGCGTGGCAATTCCTATCGTCGAAATCCCGCTCGAGGTATCCGACGTTCCCTGCGACAAGTGCAACGACGGCACCATGATGGTTATCCGCGAAGGACGCTTCGGCAAATTCCTGGCTTGCCCCAACTTCCCCAAATGCCGCAATACCAAACCCATTCTGCACCCGATTGGTGTAAAATGTCCTAAGTGCGGCGCCGATATCCTCGAACGCAAGAGTAAAACCGGCAAGATCTTCTATGGCTGCGAAAGATATCCTGACTGCGATTATACCACTTGGGATAAACCGCTTAACGAGGAATGCCCGGAATGCAAGCATATGATGGTAGAGCACGTGGAACGCAACGGTAGCAAGCGCAAGTTCTGCAGCAACCCGGAATGCTCCAAGGCAAGACCGGTATATGCTTCCAAAACCGCTGCAGCAAAGACTACGGAAGCTAAAACAACCGCAACCAAGAAAACTACGGCGGCTAAAAAGACTACCGCTAAGAAAACTACTGCTACTAAAACTGCTGCGAAGAAAACCACTGCAGCAAAAAAGACTACTGCAAAGAAAACAACCGCAACGAAAAAAACTACTACAACTAAGAAAGGCAGCAACGAATAAATGACTATCTCTCCTGTACACGTAATCGGTGCGGGCCTGGCAGGCTGCGAAGCCGTTACCCAGCTCACGCGCCACGGTATCCCTGTAATCCTGCACGAAATGCGTCCTGTAAAAAGTGACGAAGCACATAAAACCGCATATTTTGCCGAGCTTGTCTGCAGCAACTCCCTGCGCGCAGGTAATATTGAAAACGCTGTCGGCCTGCTGAAGGAAGAAATGCGCCGTTTAGGCTCTCTCATCATGCAAAAGGCTGACGAGCATCAGGTGCCTGCCGGCGGCGCTCTGGCTGTTGACC
>ENA-OPFG01001222-OPFG01001222.1-human-gut-metagenome-genome-assembly--contig:-NODE-1222-length-13729-cov-2.100190_pt1 | contig 13729 bp, 9 predicted proteins | sample MGYA00241304_ERZ501542 | MGnify/ENA primary metagenome ERZ501542 (study PRJEB25962, sample SAMEA2042427) | human gut metagenome | biome: human gut; feature: human-associated habitat; material: faeces...
AATACAAGCAACTTTGTAATAAAGCTCTGCATCTTGAAGAACTTCAGGAATATCCTTTCATAAGTCTTGTAGAAGGAACTGGCACACATGACCACTACACTAAGTTTTTCTATGATAATGACCTGCACTTCAACCTTGACATGGAGGCATCCACAACCGATCAGGTTCTTGCCATGGTTCAGTCCAACTTAGGTTTGGGCTTCTATCCTGAACAGCTTGCTTCAGAATATATAATGCGTGGTGAAATATTTCCTGTTTCCCTGCATGAATCTGTTCCCGAAAGAGATATCATACTTATAAGGGAATCGAGACACGCTGAAAACATAGCTGCTAAAAAGCTTATTAACTTCTTAAAGCATACAACTAATTAAAGTCCGTTAACTATCAGAGTCTGTCCTGAATCTCAATAAGGCAATCAAGCAGCAGTGGATTAAATGTACCACACTCACCATTAAGAATCATCTGCATAGCCTTTTCATGTGGATTAGTTGTGACATACACCGGCTTAAGTGTTGCCGGGTCAAGTCCTGTATAGTACATGCATGTAGAGATGGTAGACGGTGTCGGATAGAAATCCTGTACCTGCTCCGGCATATATCCGATATCACGGATGTATTCTGCCAGTGCGACTGCATCTTTTAAAGTAGAACCCGGATGTGATGACATCAGATACGGTACTGCATATTGTTTCAACCCATACTGTTCATTGATTTTCTCATATTTTTTTATAAATGTCTCATATACCTGATTGGATGGTTTTCCCATGTACTTCAGAACATTATCTGAGATATGCTCCGGTGCAACTCTTAACTGTCCACTGACATGATACTGGCAAAGCTCCCGTAAAAAGGTATCATCATGATCTGCAAGCAGATAATCAAATCGTATACCGGATCTTACAAATACCTTCTTCACACCGGGTATCTGTCTTAATTTACGGAGCAGCTCAACATAATCTTTATGACTGGCATTCAGGTTCTGACATGGTTTTGGAAACAGACATTGTTTATTCTGACACACACCATATTTCATCTGTTTTTCACAAGACGGATGTCTGAAATTCGCTGTAGGTCCTCCAACATCATGAATATATCCTTTAAACTCCGGATCTTTCGTCATGTGCTTTGCTTCTTCAATGATTGATTCATGGCTTCTGGTCTGAACAATCCTGCCCTGATGAAAAGTTAGTGCACAGAAGCTGCATCCGCCAAAGCATCCACGGTTGCTTGCCAGACTGAACTTCACCTCTGCTATAGCCGGAATTCCCCCATCCTTTTCATACATTGGATGATAGGTGTTCATGTAATCATACCCATATACGTCATCCATCTCCATCTGCGTGAGCGGATATGCCGCAGGATTCTGAACAACATATCCCCGGTTGCCATATCCTTCCACCAGCACTTTTCCGGAATATGGATCTGTATTGATATACTGTGTATAAAAGCTTTCTGCATATTTTAAACGGTCTTCCTGAAGTGCTGCATAATCAGGCAGGATCACCGGAGCTTCTACACAGGACAAATCCTTTGTCTTGTAGACTGTTCCTCTGATAAATGTGATATCCCTGACATCTATTCCGCTGTCTAACGCATCTGCAATCTCAACCATGCTGTGTTCGCCCATGCCATAGGAAAGCAGATCTGCCTGTGAATCGATCAGAATTGAATGCTTTAATTTATTTGACCAGTAATCATAGTGTGCAAGTCTTCTGAGACTTGCTTCAATCCCACCAATAATGATCGGAACATCCTTATACGTTCTACGGATCAGATTGCAATATACCACTGTTGCATAATCCGGTCTCAGCCCCATCTTTCCACCGGGAGAATAGGAATCCATACTTCTGTGTTTTTTTGAAACAGTATAATGATTGACCATAGAATCCATATTGCCACCGGAAACCAGAAAACCAAGTCTTGGTCTGCCGAATACATCTATACTCTTATCATCTTTCCAATCCGGCTGTGGAATCATACAGATCTTATATCCATGTGCTTCCAAAACTCTGCTGATAATTGCCGGACCAAAAGAAGGATGGTCCACATAAGCGTCTCCGGTAATAAACACGAAGTCCGGCTGTTCCCATCCTCTTTCTATCATATCTTTTTTATTCACCGGCAGAAAATTATGTGTATTTGTCATTTTCTTTTCTCTGCTTTCTATGCTTCTTCTTTTCTTGCTGCAATATCAACCGACATACCGGCGCCAAGTGCAACTGCTTCTAACGCTTTATCAGAAACATACGTATCAATTCCCGTTTTTTCCTTGATCAGCTTATCCATTCCATACATCAAGCTGCCACCACCGGTCAGAACAATTCCATTTACCGATATATCCGCGACCAGCTCCGGCGGAGCCGTCTCAAGTACCCCGTGAATTGCCGTCAAAATATGAGAAGTTGTATCTGCAAATGCTTCTATTGTCTCATTTGCGGTGATCGTGATCGCCTTTGGAAGTCCCTTGATCAGATCTCTTCCCTTTACAACATAGGTGATGTCCTCCGGCCTCTCATAGACCGATCCTACCGCTATCTTTGCTTTCTCCGCAGTCTGTTCTCCGATCAGAAGATTATACTTTCTTCTGATATAACGGATCATCGATGCATTGTAATCATCACCCGCTGCTTTGATCGACTGACTTTCAACTGCTCCACCAAGTGATATAACCGCAATATCCGTTGTACCTCCTCCGATATCTACGACCATATTTCCTTTCGCTTCTTCAATATCAACAGCAGCACCGATTGCTGCCGCAAGCGGCTCTTCCATAACATAGACACTTTTTGCACCCGTCCTGTAGACCGCATCCTCGACCGCTCTTCGTTCAACCTCCGTTACCCCACTCGGAACGCAGACACAGATTTTCGGTCTGCCAACTCCGGTCCGTTTCTCCATCGCGCTACGGATAAATACTTTTAACATTCGCTCTGTAACAGTATAATCTGAAACAACTCCCTTTACAAGCGGTCTTACGACCTCGATTGACTCCGGTGTCTTTCCGATCATCTTCTTCGCTTTATTTCCAATCGCAATAATGCGCTTTGAGTTTTTTTCATATGCTACAACAGATGGCTGGTTGATGACTACTCCACGACCTTTAACATATACCAGCACATTTGAGGTTCCCAAATCTACTCCAATATCCATACTATCTTATATCTCCTTAAAGTTATCCCGGCAGTTGTCAAAATCTACTTTAAATACAAATCTTGCCTCATCACCGCACAAAAAAGTGCCAAGTTTACAATAATAAATATTATAAACATTGGCACCATTTTTTTCAACCAAAATATAAGCTGGAAAATACAATCATACGACTGCTATTTTTCTTTCTTATTTTATATCCGTCTTCATAACTTTCTTTGCTTCTGCATTTCTTGCATCTGCACGTTCGATTGCTTCATCGATAGCTGTCAATAATCTGTCAATATTACCAGATTCCATTGCCATAAGTACATTTTTAATATTGCCATCAATACCATCTTCATACTTATAACCTTTTTCAATGATATATTCTTTGGCAATGACGATCATATTTTCTTCCTTGATCTGATCGAAATATACTCTGTTATTGAAACTTCTCGCCTGTGTCATATTATCTGCAAGCATCTTGCTGAGTGCAACTTTTTCGCCGGTAAGAATAACTTTTACATCATTCTTTTCTGTGGAACAAAGATCAACCATTTCTTTGAAACGCTCCGGTGTGATCAATCCGGCACTTTCAACGATCAGACAGCCACCCTTCAGTTTTGTAACTGCACCTGCAAGTTTACCACTGTTGATTACTTTTGCCTTTACTTTTGCCTTTGCAGGAGATGTACAGAAGCCAAGGTCATAATAGCACTCTGCAAAATCTTCTCCGATTTTGGCAGAACCAAATCCATGTAATCCAAGGATTACCAGGTTCTTTGACCTCTTTGGATCAACCTTCATAGTCTGAAGAACATTTACAATCTGTGCTCCCGCAGGATTTACACACAGATATTTATACAGATATTTTGCTTCTGCAGGTAATGCTTTCTTCATTTCCTGATTGATCTCACTCTGTTCTGCTTCTACAGCAGCTTCATCTGTTGCTTCTAATGAAACATCAATCTTTGCAGCTTCATCCAGTTTTCCGGCTTTCAAGAGTTCCGCCTGTTTTCTTGCTTCCTCTTCCTTCTTAACTGCTTTTTCAAGCACTTTTGCTGCCGCTGCAGCTCTGCTTGTAACTTCTTCTAACTGCTTCTTTGTACTGATTTCTTCTTTTAACAGAGAATCAAGATCATGTTTCTTCTTTTCTTCTGCTTTCTTAACTGCTTCTTCATCTGCAGCTTTTCTAGCTACAATACGTTCTGCCTGTTCCGTCTTAAGATCCGCAATCTTCTTCTTTAATTCTTCTTCTTTCTTCTTTGCAGCATCCAGCAACTTCTTTGCAGCTTCTTCTGCCTTCTTCCGGGAATCAGCAGCTTCTTTTTCTGCTGTCATTGCAGCAGACTGAACCTTTTCAAGTTCTGCAGCCTCTCCTGTTGCATATTTTTCTTCCTCATCTGCAAGGAATTTCTCATGCGCATCATCTCTGGCTTTCTTTTCTTTTTCCAGATTATCTTTACCATCTGCTGCAGTCTTTTCGGCATTCTGGATCTCAACTTCTTCTTCGATCTTAGCCTTTTCCAGAATCTGTTCAGCTTCTTCCTCTGCATTTTCAGCCTTTGAAAGCAGATCTTCCGCTTCAACTACCGACTTCTTTGCAGCATCCAAAGCCTGTTGTGCCTCTGCCTTTGCAGCCTTGAAGGATTCTACATTTTTCTTTGTTTCTGCAATATCTGCATTTGTAGTCTTCTTCTCTTCATTAAGCGTATCAATTTCAGACTGATGCTTCTTCTTATCAGCCTCGCCCTTGGAAATTCTGGCTTCAGCCGCTGCCTTTGCAGATCTTGCCTCCTCCAGTTTCTTTAATGCTTCTGCTTCTTTTGCTTCTGCATCCTTTAAAGCTTTCTTTGCTGTATCTATTGCTTTTGCTGCGGAATCATTATTGTTCATTGCAGTCTTTAACTTGGTCTCACTTTCAGCAAGTTTATTTTCAAGTCCCGCAAGTGCCTTCAATGACTCAGATTCCATCTCTGAAATCGAACGTAAAGCACTATTTTAAGAAGTTTGTCAGCCCTATGTTCTTCATGCTGCCTCTTCTTCTGCTTTCTTTGAATCAGTAAAGATAACGCCAGCACGCTGCTTGTTCTGTTCTGCATCATCCATCAGCTTCTTAGCTTTGTCATTCTGCTTTTCTTTCTTCTCCTTAGCAGCTTCAATTGCTTTCTTCTTATCTTCCTCAAGCTTGGTTGATGATGTTTCAGCATCTTTACATGCTTTCGCATATTCAGCTTCATGCTTCTCGATATTTGCCTTCTTTGCATCTGCCAGCTTCTTGATCGCTGCATCTGCAACAGCCTGCGCATCATTGATGATCTTTGTCTTAATGGTTTCAGGATCGCATTCCTTTAATACCTTATCAGACTCATTCTGTGCCTTTTTGTTTGTATCCTCAATCTCTTTCTTGATCGAAGTTACCTTTGAATCCAGCTCTGCATCTTCTTTTGCAAGGAGTTCTTCATCTGCCTTCTTCTTTGCATCAAATTCAGCCTTTACCTTGTCATCATAAGCAGCCTTCTTCTTTGCACATTCTTCCAGTTGAAGTTTTAATTCTTTTTCTTCTTTCTCTGAATCTGCAATGGTCTTCTGAGCGGTCTCAACAACATTCTTTGCATCCTGTGCTTTCCGTTCAGCCAGTTCGATTGCCTGCTTCTTCTTTGTTTCAGCCTCGATCCTTGCTTTTTCTACAGCAGCTTTCTTGCGGGCTTCCTCTACTTTCTTACGGTTTTCTTCTTCTGCAGCTTTACGCTTGGCTTCTTCCTCTGCTTTCTTCTTAGCTTCCTCTTCTGCTTTCTTCTTAGCTTCCTCTTCTGCTTTCTTCCTAGCTTCCTCTTCTGCCTTGATCCGTGCTGCTTCTTCTTCACTTGTCTCATCTATATTTGACAGATTCTCAATGCCGGCACCAAGGAAATCATCATCATCATCATCTATATCATACATGGACGAAACATCAGATGCGTTTTTGTTTCTGTCAGGTAAAATACTGAACAAGTCACCATTTTTATCATTACCCTTTGGTGTCTTTACTTCTTTTACCTCAACATTCTTTCCTGGTGTCCATTCTGCATCATCTGCAGCAACAGAAGACATATCATCCTCATCAAAACGTACAGAATCATCTGTAAGTGTCTGTTTCTCTGCTTCACCAACTTTACTAGGTGAAAGGGAATCATCCACCTTACCTTTAATATTTAATGAAGCGCCAAGGCCACTGCCTGCGTCCTCTGTTTTTCCGGACAATCCGCCTTCTGAAGGTACACTGCCAAGTCCGCCACCGAGACCTTCTCCCAGTCCGCTTCCTAAACCGCCGCCAAGTCCGCCAAGGCCTTCATCGGCAATACCACCAAGGTTAAGACTGATCTTCGGCATTTCCTGCTTGTCATTCTTATCCTCTGTCTTTGCTTCTTTTGCTTCACCCTCTGCCTCTTTATTTGTATCTGGCTTATTAGTTTCTGCTTCGTTGTTCTCTGTCTCTTCAGGCTTATCCTCATGAACAATACCCAATGCTTCTTCTCTCTTACGTCGTTTCTTCTCCTCAATACGCGCAAGTTCTTCAGCAGACAAAGTCTTATATTGGCTCTTGCTTCCACTATCTGAAGACTTCTTTTTATTACTGCTCAGATTTTTCAGTGCCTGCTCTTCTTCCAGTCTCTTCTGCTTTGCAGCTTCAGCGGCTCTTTCTTTTTCAAGCTGTGCCTTTATCGCAGCAATCATAGCTTCTGTTTGATCTACAGCCAATTTGTACGCCTCCTTCCACATTATCAAATAAAAAATAATATTTATATATTAATCTAATTATTTGTCATTCCTCTTAAGCTTGTATTTCTTCTCCTGTTTTTTATCTAGGTGCTCAAGCTGTTCTTTTCTGTTATCTTCTTGTTCCGATATCACCTTCTCATCAGATGACAGATCCGCGTTTTCGACGTCTGTTTCATCTTCAATCAGGTTAACAAAGCTATCACTATGCATATTGAAGTAGTCTGTATTTGATGCATATTTGGTTCCAAGCTCTATACCAAGTCTTGCCAGTAATTCATCTGCCTGATTAATAAGCTGTTCTTCTTTTTCCAGATTATCTGACATTTTTCTGTCATATTCAGCCTTCATATCAACCGTTTCTTTCATCAACTCTACAACTGGAGGTTTGTCGCTGTTATAATCCGGAAACAGACTTGAACGAAATATCGGGAAGTCCCGTCTATGTGCCGTTTTTTCCGATTCAATCCCGTATTCTGGTTCTTGTTCCGTTTCAGATTCCGGATTGACCTCGGCCTCTAAATTCATTTCAACCACAGCTTCAGAATCAATTTCAACATCCATCTCAGCTTCCGTCTCACTCTCAGATTCTTTCTCAGAATCAGCCTCAGCTTCGACTTCTAATTCTGATCCAGGCTCGGAATCAGCCCTAACCTCCACTTCCGGCTCGATTTCTACTTCCGCTTCAGCTTCATTCTCTGTTCCGACTTCCACTTTTGTGTCAGATCCGGTTGCTGCTTCGATCTCCACAATATCATCATCCTCATATGCCTGTTCAAATGAATCATCTTCCCAGGTATCTGCGTCAAATGTATATTCATCAAGCGACTGAATCGCTATATCTATATCAAACGGATCATCAGAAGTTGTTTTCTCCATTGTATCCGTTGATTCTAACTCCAGTTCCTGATTTTCCTCCAGCATCTCTGCCTTTTCAGCATCTTCTGCAGGCTCAGCGGTTTCTGCTGTTTCTTCAAGCTCAGATTCCTCAGCTTCTTCTACTTCCTCTATAACAACAGAATCATCATCTTCCCCGGCTGACCCTGGCATCCCAGCACTATCGGCATCTTCTTCATTCGATTCTGATGTCTCAGGTTCTTTAGCATCTTTTGTCTCCGCCTCAGCAATCTCATGATCTTCAACAGATTCCGTATATTCTGATTTCTTCTCAATCTGTTGCTCATCGGTTTCAGATTTTTCAGGTTCTTCCGATTCAACATTCTCAGGTTTCTCAACATCTGAAGCGTCAGTTATATCTTCGGATATAATCTCTTCCGGAGCTTCTTCGAGAATCTCTTCTGTATGTTCATTCGATGGTTCCGGCATGATTGCATCATCCACATCTACCATCAATACAGAGTCATATTCTTCGTTATCAAAATCGAAATCGTCAACGCCATCTTCAAATGAATCCTCTGATAATTCATCCAGACTTCTCGGCTTCTTCTCATCCCCTGTAGGATCAGCAACCGGTTCTGCTTCAGCTTCCATGCCATTCTCAGCGACAGTTTCATCAGATTCCGGATTTACAATCTCGCCAAGAAGCTGATCACGGTCTACTTCTGAGTTCTCCTGCTCCGCAAATGCTTCCTCAATTGCCTCTTCTTCTTTCTTTGACATCCGGTTCTTAAGGAACCACTTTTTCTTTCCGGTATTCTCTTCCTGATCAGAATTCTCCGGAGTATCCAATACTTCCTGATCTGTCTGTTCTTTCTGCTGTTCTGCTTTTTTTCCCTGTTTCTGTAACTTCTTGGATTCTTTCTTTTCTTTCGACTTCAGAAGCATCTGTTTAAACTTCATAGAATTCGTAACTGGTTCCCGATCCTCAACCATCAATGTGATCTTTGGATCTTTCGGATGGATTCTCAAATCATCTGCTTCTAATACTTTCTCTTCCATCAGACGGACATCCTGCTGCGCGATATCGTCATCCATTGCTTCCGTTTCAGGATAACAATAGATGGCTTTATCAACATCATATAATTTCTCTCTTAACTGATTCACCTTGTCAATATAAGATGAACCTTTATAAGTTGCACAGAACATCTCGGCTTCCGACTGGAATTTTTCTTCATTTCCCATTGCTTTATACAATAAAAGCATCTCAAAATCCCAGATATCACTTGTTTCTTTTTCATTTGCCGATATCAGAATACCATACAATTCCTTGTATGGTTTTCTTTCTGCTTTCGCAAGCATATATTCGATCCTATATGTACCCGCATCTTTTTCATTCTGATTAAATTTATATATTTCATAATAGGTATTTGCCAGTGAATAAAAGCCCATGGATAAATATACCCGGATCAGAGAATATATGATCTTATTCCCTACAGGTGCCATGGAATGTGCTTTTACAAGAGCAGCACGGGCTTCCTGATACCGCCCGTTTTCATAATAAACTTCACCACAGATCTTAATAAACTGTGGCGAAAGGGACTTGGTCAAATCCTGATGTTCAAGTATATCCAAAGCAAGACTATAGTCTCTGCTTTCAGCCAGTTCTTTAATTTTATTCACACTTGACATACTTATTCCAGTACCCATCAAACCATACTCCTAACAATTTTTTCATCTCTTAATTTTATCACATAGGTTTATCTTTTACAACAGCCTTATGGATCAGGATCGTAATTATACCAACTAAAAGTCCAGCGATAAGACCGCCTACATGCGCTGCATTATCAATTCCATCTGAAACATATCCATTTAATACTGTGAGCACGGATAAAAACAAAAGATCTTTTAACGAAATTCCTGAAATATGTCCCTTATTAAAAATTGCAAATACGATCAGCACTCCCATTAATCCACAGATTGCCCCGGATGCGCCACCTGCATATGTATAATAATTTCCCAAATAACAGCTGATCAACGAACAAATTGAAGCGGTGATCCCGCAAAACAAATATGAAATCAGAAAGCCAATCCGTCCCATCAGATTCTCAACTCTCGCTCCCAGCGCAACCAGAACAACCATGTTGCTGAATAGATGAATCAGAGAAAAATGATAAAATATGGATGTTATGATTCGATAATATTGCTTTTCTACGATTACGTCATACAAATTATCCGCAAGCAATTCCTCCAGCCAAGAATTTCCCGCTGTATCTCTTGTATATACAGATATCACAAAAATAATAATATTGATTAATATCAATATCGGTGTTATTACACCAAACGTTTTACGGATCCTTGAAAGATTCCTGTCCTTTTCCTGCAGGATCTGTTTGTCAAGCACCGGCTGCAAGCCATCAAAATCCATTGGCTGATTTTCAAACACATACAGTTTGCCATAGTCTTCACTGAACAGCCAGACATTGCTCATCTTTGAAACAATCTCATTTACAGAATCATCAAACAATCCATTCGGTGTCAGTAATATATTAAGCAGTTCGATCCTTTTATCACTGTCTGCAGACAAGTCATGTATGATCTGTCTGTTAAACTTTTGTAAGCTTTCTGCCCTCAGATCTCTGCTGCTTCCAAGCACAACAACATATATGGCATCTGTTCCCAGTCTGCCATATACGTTATTGCTTTCAGGATTCAGTTTTTTATATCCCATTTCTTCCAGATGCTCAATTATCTGTAGAACATATTGCTGCATTTTTATAATCCAAGGAACAGATTCTCTACCTTTTCAATAACCGTATCCTTCATATTGCCACGGGTCTTCTCATACTGAAGACCGGACTCCATGATTTCCAACAACTGCATACGAAGGCCGGAATCAATGTCCTTAATGTGCTTCATAAGGACATCCTTGATCTCCATAACATATTCTTTCTGACGCATTTCCTCGATCATAGGCTCATAATTAAAGGAAACCGTGTTCTTCATCTCATCCTGTTTTCTGGAGCAGATCACACATTCTTCTGCTCCGCCCTCATTTACATGACCACAGTTACAGGTCCATACCAGTCCGTCTGACTTATAGTTACATACCGCATCCAGACCTTTTTTCATCTTAAGGGCTTTGAACTTTAATGGACTGAGATCTACATCGATCGGATCATCTCCGCAGGAATATACTCCACGGGAAGTTACATACTTCTGGATATATACCTTTGAGCTTGAAATGATCTTTATGTACTTATCCGGAAGCTTACATTCAACATAATCAGACTTCAGAAGCGACTGGCCTGTTTTATCAAATACGAAATCAACTCCGGTCAATGTGATCTCATCACCATAAATATTTGTAAATTTAATATCTGCCTTGATTGCTTTGATATCTTCCATATTGTAATTATTAAACCATGCTGATATTCTGGTTCCTTTTCCTTCTGAAGCAAGAACGATCTTTACAGCTCTTGGAACAAGCTTGTCATAATAGTTATTAACATATAACTCTTTTCTGACAAATACGCTCTTCTCAAACTCGGACTGATATTCTTTCTTGATAGAAACCAATGTACCCGCAGCAACAACAGATGTAATATTAGATGAGTAATCTACTACATTTGTATGGAAACCTACAACTGCATTGTACTTGGTCTTGCCAGCCATCTCCTTGAATGACTTGATTGCTTCATTCATTGCTCCATCCAGCTTCTCCTGATATATGCTGCTTCGATCTGTAGCAATATCTGCAATTGATGAACCAATCTCCTTCAGAAAGTTTGAACTTAAAATTGTCTGCACAAATCTATATGGACCATATTCTGAGATCTCATATCCTTCAAAACTTGTGCCAGATGTAATCATAATATCTTCCATGTGTAACGCACCTCCAAAAATATATGGAAATTGTACCACAAGTTTTTAGAATAGACAAATACTTTTTGTGAATTTTATCTTAAAATACCATCTTTTTTTAGTAATTTTATTCAAATAACTACAAATATCCGTTAAATCGCGATTGGAATATTTTTCACTTGAGGTCCGGTCTTATAATCTTCGATCGTAAAATCATCTACTGTGAACTCATAAAAATCCTTTACATCCGGATTCATTTTAAATTTCGGTGCAGGATAGGTTTCTCTCTCGATCAGTTCCTTCACGATCGGAATATGGCGGTCATAAATATGTGCGTCTGCGATCACATGAACCAGTTCACCCGGTTTGAAGCCTGTCACCTGCGCGATCATATGAACCAGCACTGCATACTGGACCACATTCCAGTTATTTGCTGCAAGTACATCCTGTGAACGCTGATTCAATATAGCATTCAGGCGGTCTCCGGTCACATTAAAGGTCATACTGTATGCACATGGATACAGATTCATTTCGTGAAGATCCTGATGCACATACATATTGGTTATCATACGTCTGCTATATGGATTATGTTTCAGGTCATAAATCAGACGATCCACCTGATCCATCATACCCTCTTTATACTGATGTTTTACTCCCATCTGATAACCATATGCTTTTCCAATCGAGCCATCTTCATCTGCCCAGCTATCCCAGATATGGCTCTTCAGATCATGGATATTATTTGATTTTTTCTGCCAGATCCAGAGCAGTTCATCAATAGCAGATTTCACATATGTCTTGCGAAGTGTGATCGCCGGAAATTCTTTTGAAAGATCATACCGGTTCACAACACCAAACTGTTTGATCGTATAGGCACTGGTTCCATCCTCCCATTTGGGACGAACCTTTTCCCCTTTTGTACTGTATCCGTTCTCTATGATCGAACGGCACATTGAAATAAATATATCATCTGCACGGCTCATTTTTATACCTCCATTTTTATCTTCTGAACTTTTGTAATTGTACCGTATCAATATTAAAAACGCAACTTTTTATCCCGAAACATGCAAGTTATTACATCAAACCATACAAGTTATTACATCAACGGTTTTTATACCATTATTTCTGGTATGGTGGTTTTGTCAACAAATCAGGTAGCGGAAATTGAGAGGAATTTTTATGTATAACAAGGACAAAACTACCATTTCACAAAACTCAAGCACCAAACATTCCGCATTCAATATTTATCAGCTTTTTCCACAACGAACGGAAGATAAATGCCTTGCAGAATTAAAACAATACCCAAAACTTTATTGGACATATAAGAACTGGCCTGATGACTGGAAAAAACGTTTTATGGAATTTATGAAAGGCAAAAAAAAGTCTGCCACTAACCTATATCTATCTGCATCATGGAAGAACCATTTTTAATACTGGTGTAAATCTGAGTCTTTTACAGGAATACTATGTCGTTAACCTTGACGTATTTAAAAATAGCAAGTATGCTAAAGATATCAACGATCTAAATGCATGGTTGTCTCTGCTAACCGCTGACTCTACAGACAACCTTACCACACTGATATCCAACTATCCATGGATGGAATCTATATGCCAGGATATATCTGAATATCTGTATCGCCCTGAGGAGGTTATTAGTATGTTTTCAAAAGCATTAAAAAAGATGGATGAAAATACTGTTAATTTTATGATCGAACAGATGAAGAAAGCGTTGGAAGAAAAAGATGTTGCTTTGTCTGAAAAGGACGCTGCTTTGTCCGAAAAGGACGTTGCTTTGTCCGAAAAAGATGCCGAAATTGCTGCATTACAGGCAAAACTTGCTGCGTTAGAACACTAATGCACAGTTCATTAACATAATTATTTTTACATAATAATCCCCCGGCTATAATACTTATTCATTGACATATTCTTAGAATAGATAGCCTCATCACAAAATAGAGGGGCTGTCAACAATGTGATCAAATAAAACAAAGTAATCTCGTTACAACAGATACTACAAAAAAGGGCTGCCGCACTAAGTGATTGGTGCGACAGCCCTTTTTTTCGGTGTCATTGCTCATAATAACATATACACAATCGTACCGCCTATAATACTGACAAATGTATTCTTTTTCCACACATGA
>ENA-OPFG01001224-OPFG01001224.1-human-gut-metagenome-genome-assembly--contig:-NODE-1224-length-13721-cov-1.814723_pt1 | contig 13721 bp, 12 predicted proteins | sample MGYA00241304_ERZ501542 | MGnify/ENA primary metagenome ERZ501542 (study PRJEB25962, sample SAMEA2042427) | human gut metagenome | biome: human gut; feature: human-associated habitat; material: faeces...
TACAGTAGTCGATCTTGGTATCATCTACCAGAGACTTACCGATCTCATAGCCCTGAGCCTTTAAGAAGGTGTAAGCCATACCGCCGCCGATGATAAGTGTATCGCACTTCTCGAGGAGGTTTGAGATAACGTTGAGCTTATCTGCTACCTTTGCGCCGCCGAGAATAGCAACGAATGGTCTAACAGGTGTTTCAACTGCATTTCCGAGATAGTTGATCTCTTTCTGCATGAGGTAACCAACTGCTGTTTCCTTAACGAACTTTGTAACGCCTGCTGTAGAAGCATGTGCTCTGTGAGCTGAACCGAAAGCGTCCATTACGAATACTTCGTCGTCAACGAGGTCAGCAAGTTCCTTAGCGAAAGCTTCACCGTTCTTTGTTTCCTCTGCGCCTCTGAATCTTGTGTTCTCAAGAACAACGATATCACCGTCAGCCATTTCAGCAACTGCCTTCTTAGCGTTGTCGCCAACTACTGTATCGTCAGCAGCGAATGTTACCTTTGTTTCAGGAAGAAGCTCTGCAAGTCTTGCAGCAGCTGGTGCAAGTGAGAACTTAGCCTCTGGGCCGTTCTTTGGCTTGCCAAGATGTGAACACAGAACTACCTTGCCACCGTCAGCTACCAGCTTCTTGATAGTTGGGAGAGCAGCTGTTATTCTGTTATCGTTTGTAATAACGCCGTCCTTAAGAGGAACGTTAAAGTCAACTCTTACGAGTACCTTTTTGCCCTTTACATTAATGTCATCAACAGTAACTTTGTTTAAACCTGCCATTTTAAAGACACCTCTCAATTTAATTTTTTAATTCACGTTGTTAAAAAACTAACAACCTTACCTTTATTATATAACATACCGCCATAAAAATCAAGTATTTTTTTATAATTTTTACCCTGATTTTATAACTTTAGGCTTTTAAAGTGCGTCCACCTTTATCTCTCCGTTGTCAGCGGATATTGCCACGGCGGACACCGCTCCCTCGCCCTTGTCTATAAGCAGTTCGGCTATCTTATCCTCCACCTCGTTTCTTATGACACGGCGGATATCTCTTGCACCAAGCTTCTGACCGTATGCCTTATGTGCAATAGTTTTCAAAGCTTCATCTGTATATCTCAGGCTGATATGTTTCTCCTCCAGCGGCGACTTCATCTCGTCCAGCATAAGACCTGCTATGCCTGCGTAATTCTCCTCTGTGAGCGGATTGAACACAACTATCTCGTCTATTCTTCCAAGAAACTCAGGTCTCAGGAAATCTCTCAGTGCTTTCATTGCTTTATCCTTGGCGATATCACTGTCGGTCTTATTGAAGCCCACACCTGTATCTCTATCAGTCGAACCTGCGTTTGATGTCATGACGATAACTGTGTTCTCAAATGAAACGCTTCTGCCCTGTGAATCGTTGATACGTCCCTCGTCAAGTATCTGAAGAAGTATGTTCATAACGTCAGGGTGAGCCTTTTCTATCTCGTCAAAAAGCACCACTGAATATGGTCTGCGGCGCACCTTTTCGGTAAGCTGACCTGCTTCATCAAAGCCTACATATCCCGGAGGTGAGCCGATAAGCTTTGATACTGAGTGCTTCTCCATATACTCGGTCATGTCAACTCTGATAAGCGGCTCGGTGGCGTCGAAAAGCTCTTCTCCAAGGACTTTCACAAGCTCTGTTTTTCCAACGCCTGTTGGACCGACGAAAATAAATGAAGCCGGTCTGCGACGTTTTGAAAGCTGAACCCTTGTACGCTTTATTGCCTTTGCGACCTTATCAACGGCTTCGTCCTGGCCGATAACACGCTTTGAAAGGGCTTCTTTCAGATGCTTTATCTTGTCATACTCGGTCTGAGCTATCTTATTGGCAGGGATACCTGTCCAAAGCTCTATTACCTTTGAGATATCTTCCTCTGTTACCTGAACGTTTTTGAGGGTCTCCTCAACTTCTTTGAGCCTGTTCTGTATTCTCAGTATCTCGCCCTTTTCCTTTGCGATTATCTCATAGTCAGGGTCTGACTTCTGCTCGTAATCCTCAACGAGCTTTTCATGCTTTTTTAGTTCCTCGTTAAGTGCGTCGAACTCTTCTATTTCAGGTGTTCTGATACTTGTGCAGGCGCAGGCTTCGTCAAGAAGATCTATCGCCTTGTCAGGGAGAAATCTGTCGTTGATATATCTTTCAGAAAGCACTGCACACTCTCTGAGCATATCGTCTGATATCTTTACTCTATGGAAATTTTCGTAATACTGCTTTATGCCTTTGAGAACTGTGATTGTGTCCTCAACTGTCGGCTCGGAAACTGTTACAGGCTGGAAACGTCTTTCAAGTGCAGAGTCCTTTTCGATATACTTTCTGTACTCCTTGAAAGTCGTTGCGCCTATTACCTGTATCTCGCCTCTTGAAAGGGACGGTTTCAGAATATTAGCGGCGTTCATCGTTCCCTCATTGTCGCCTGTGCCAACAAGGGTATGCACCTCGTCTATAAAGAGGATAACATTGCCCTGCTCTTTTACTTCCTCTACAAGTCCTTTACAACGGCTCTCGAACTGTCCTCTGAACTGAGTGCCTGCAACGAGTGCGGTAAGGTCAAGGAGGTAAAGCTCCTTATCCTTGATATGGAAAGGCACATCTCCGGCAACTATCCTCTGTGCGATACCCTCGGCAATGGCTGTTTTACCAACGCCAGGTTCGCCTATAAGGCATGGGTTGTTCTTCTGACGTCTTGACAGGATATGGATAACTCTTGATATCTCCTTATCTCTACCCACAACGTTATCAAGCTTGCCCCCTCTTGCTTTCTGAGTAAGATTTGTGCAATAGTTGTTGAGAAATTTAAGCTTTTTCTTTTTATCCTTTGGCTTGTTCTCTCCGCCCTCATCGGTGGCTTTAGGCATACCTCCTGCGAGGTTGCTGAAAAGATTGGCTGCGTCACCGCCGAAAAGATTGCTCAGGAAGTTCGTTCCGCCCGGCTCAAAATCGTCCCCGTCGGAAGCCTCCATAAGCTGATTTGACATTGCTTCAAGGTCATCGTCTGAGATGCCCATTGCCTTCATATAATCGTCCACCTGCGAAATGCCAAGCTCCTTGGCACAAACAAGGCAAAGTCCCTCGTTCTTCTTGTGCTGAGGGTCCTTGGCGTTCATCTGTGAGATGAACACCACAGCAGGACGCTTTTTACATCTTGAACACATTAACATTTTTATTTGCTCCTTTCCTTACTGATACACCTTACGGTAATCATTTATACAGAATATCAAAGAAGTAACTGAACAGATAGGTATTTTCAAAAACAGCGCTGTTGAACTTGGGAAGCTTGTTCTCGGTAGCATTTATCACAGTGCAGACCATAAAGGCTATCAACACCAGATACAGACCGCCTTTGCAAAGACCAAGCGCCATGCCTGCAAAACGGTTTGCCGCTGTCAGACCTGCCATTCGGGTAAAAACTCCCGACAGACGCAGGATAAGCCTTATGACTATCTCCATAAGCACATACACCGTCATGAACACGCAAAGCCTTATAAAAGTCAGGGCGATCGGTCGGAAAATGTTCTTTTCCAGATACTCAGCACCAGTTCTGCCACCCTCAGAGAGAGCCTTGACGGCTTCGTCTATCTGCTCGGTAGTGAACTTCACCGCCTTAGACAGACTTTTTCCAAGCTTATTACCCTCCAGCTTTTCGCTGAGCTTTTGGGGCATAACGCTGTGGATATACTCTGAAAGCTCCTCGCCCTTTTGCTGAGCAGTATCAAGGTCTGTTCCCTTTGAAACAAGTAGCTTTTCGGTATTCTCCGCAAGAGTGCCTGCCCCTGACAGGACGTTTTTTATCTCCTCATCTGAAAGGTCGATATCAACGCCCTCGTTTTTCAGTTCATTGCTCACAAGCTTTGAAAGATCCGTCTGTTCAGCAGCGTTTTCAAGGCTCGTTATAAGCTGTGTTTTGAAATATTTGTTATATACATTTTCAGCCGACATATTGGCTATAAGAAAAGCCACAAGAACGGCTGCCACTGTTCCGAGCATTGTGATGACATATCTCACAAAGCCCTTACAGTATCCTGTCAGAGCGGTCACGATAAGGATCATTATAACTGCTCCGTCAAAAAAATATGCCATATTTTCCTGCCTTTCGTCAGGTCTCGAAAGCTATTTTGTTTATCTCATGCAGACCTAGGAAATAAACGCTGTCGTTGAGGTAAACAAAGTCAAGATACTCAGAGGACACTGCCGCTGTTGCAAGTAGATTTCCTGCACTGTCATAGGCTTCTATATTATCCTCGCCGAGAAGGATCACCTTCTTGTTCTCTGCGGTCATTTTCTTAGGCTTACCGCTTTGAGTATAAACAACACTATCAGGCTTATCTCCGTCAGAGTCCGAACGGAACACCGCAAGAGTTCCTGTTTTACGCTGTATGCCATCGAATGCTACTGCGGCAGTGGTATCTGTCAGGGCATAATCTGAAAGCTCCTCAGGATATTCATACTGCATAAGTATTTTACCATTGCTGTCAAGCTTGTAGAAGCAGGTATCGCCCACTACCCAATAATCGCCGTTATCGTTTCGCTGAACGGCAACTGCGAGAGTTTCAAGCTGTTCGCTCTTCATCTTCTCCTCTGTGCTGTCAAAGGTCACATAATATACGACCGAGCGTAACGCTCCGCCACTACTGGAAAATGTTGAGATACAACAGCCGCTTCCGTCCTTATCAAAGCTTATATCAAGTATTCTTCGTGAGCTTGACCACTGATATATCTCTGCTCCCGAGGAGTCATAAACTGTCAGCACTGCGGCATATTTCTCAGTCTGGGTGACCACTGCAACTGTGCTGTCAGGGGCTATCTCTGCCAAAAGTATAGACTGGTCTATATCCTTTGAGAGCAGCTCGCCCTTTTTATTCAGCACTCTGAAAGAATTTCCACCGTTATCGTAAACGAGCACACGCTTTCCAGATGTTCTTACAACAGGGTTTGCAAAGTTGTGAGAATTATCCGATATCTTATTGCCAGACTCGTCATAAAAAGCAATGTTCCTGTCGTCAACTCGAACTATACCGTCGGAAAGCTGTTTTATAACGTTAACGGAGCTTTCATCAAAGGTCAGCGGGAAATTTCCGCTTTGCTTTTTGCCGTCATTTACTATAGTGGCATGAGGTCTGTCCAAAATGCCCTCAAGCTTCGGCACCCACACTCCTCTTGAAGCGTAAACGCCAACTCCGAAAGCGACCACCACTGCTATGGCGGCTATCTTTTTATAGAGCTTTTTGTTTTTCTCTTTCTTTCTTGCCGCTCTTATATCGGTGATGTTGGATATCTCCTCGTCAGACTTCTCTGCTTTCTCGGCTTTTTTCTCTTTTTTGCTTTTATGCTCGGATTTTTCCTCTTTGCTTTCTGAAGCCTGCTCTTTATTTTCACCGCCTGATACTGTTATCTTGCTTTCATCAGCTTTTTCAGGCTTTTCCACCTCGGCTTTATCCTCGGTGTTCGTCAGCTCTATTCTGCTTCGTGACTCCTCGGCTTCTTCCGCTTCTTTTCGGAGCTGTTCTTCCTGCTCACGTTCCGCCGCTTTCTGAGCCGCCTTTTTCTGACGCTTTATCTCTCTGAAAGTAACGTTCGGCATAGGCTCTTCTGCACCGTGAAATTCGTCACGCTGAACAAAATCCGTCTGCTTGGTTATTCTTATTGTTTTTTCTTCTTTGGTAGGCGGATTTTTCTTTCTCCGCCTGCTCTTTGATCTTTTATCATTCACCTTGTTCAGATCCTTTATCTTTATCATAATACACTTCGTTAAGATACAATCCCTGAGGCGGAACAGTCTTTCCGCCTCTTGTTCTGTCCTTTGACGCAAGTATATCGGGTATTTGTGTTTCTCCTATCTTGCCCTCGTTTATAAAAATAAGCGTGCCTACCATTATCCTTACCATATTGTACAGAAAGCCGTCTCCCGAAACTGTGAATATCACAAGCTCGCCCTCACGTCTTACATGGAAAGAGAATATAGTCCTAACTGTATTCTCCTTTGTGCAATCGGTGGAACACATGGCTTTGAAATCGTGCGTTCCCACAAAATCCTGTGCGGCTTTATCAAGCTTTTTCTCGTCTATGGGGAACCAACTGCGGTAGGCTGTATCTTTATAAAAGGGATTTTTTATCTCGCTGTTATGTATAATATACTCATACTCCTTGCCGCTGCACATATATCTTGCGTGAAAATCAAGGGGAACTTTTTCGCACTCCAGCACTGAGATATCGTCCGGCAGCTTTGAATTAAGTCCGAAAACTATGCCACGGCAGGTTATTGTGGACTCTATGAGAAAGCTTGCACAAAATCTTCTTGCGTGCACTCCTGCATCTGTTCGTGAACAGCCGTTCACTGTGACTGTCTGTCCCGTCAGCGAGAGGATAGCTTCTTCAAGCACCTGCTGAACGGCAAGGGCGTTGTTCTGCCTTTGCCACCCATGATAGGCTGTGCCGTTATAGGCAAGTATTATCCTGAAATTTGTCATGAGTATATCCCGTTTCTTTAGTCGAGTGTTATGGAATCTATATTGTCAAGTCTTACTATCATGGTGCTGTCGCTTTTCTTTTCGTGAACGATAAGCTTTACCCACTCGTCGTCTGCGTCAAGAATAGTACAGCTATGACCATAAATCCCGTCGCCGTCAATGGTACATTCTCTGCCGATAAGTTCTTTTATAATGCCTGACATTTTACTTCCCCCATTTGCATTTCTCTCAAGTTTCTTGACTTTTCTTTCCAAAGCATCAAGTCTGTCATCTTGGTCCATATCTTTAAAAACACTGCTCATAATACCCCTCCTAAACGACTATATTTATGACAATAACGCCTGCAAGGAACAGCACGCAGAATATAGAGCCATAGAGATCGACTATGCTCATATGGAGCTGTTTCATTCTTGTTCTGCCCTCTCCGCCGTGATAACAGCGGCACTCCATAGCGAGAGCAAGCTCCTCAGCGTGTCTGAACGATGCCACAAAAAGCGGTATCAGCACTGGGATAAGGGCTTTAGCTTTCTGTATCAGCGAGCCTGTTTCCATATCCGCTCCTCTTGCTTTCTGTGCCGACATTATCTTGTCTGTTTCCTCGATAAGGGTAGGGATAAATCTCAGGGCAATAGTCATCATCATTGCAAGCTCATGGACAGGCACTTTTATCTTTTTCAGCGGTGAAAGCAATCTTTCGATAGCGTCTGTCAGGTCGATAGGCGAGGTGGTGTAGGTAAGAAGCGAAGTGCCGACAATAAGGCAGATTATCCTTATCATCATGAACACTGCCGTGTCAACGCCTTCATCGGTTATCTTGAGAAATTTCCACTCAAAATAGGCTTTGCCCGTTCTGATAAAAAGCAGATTGAGTATCGCCGTGAATATTATTATCGGCACGATAGGCTTCAAGCTTTTTAGCATTAGTTTACCGGGTATTTTCGATATGATAAAAGTGAGAATAGTAAAAGCTATGCCCACAAGAAGTCCCCACACGCTGTTTGCGGCGAAAAGCATTACTATGAAAACCGCCGTCATTATTATCTTTATTCGTGCGTCCATTCGGTGAATGACAGAATTTCCGGGAAAATACTGTCCTATAGTAATATCCTTTATCAAGGTATATTCCTCCAATTTTCTATCTCAACTTACACAGTCCTGCTCTCTGCTCATATGGGTCAAAGGCAGTCCGCTGCTTACTTATTCTTTTTCTGCTCCAGCATTTCAAGGATGACCTTTTTCGCATAGCCAACTGTATACACATCGTCCTTAATATCAATGCCCATGGCTTTGAGCCTGTTTATAACTCTTGTTATCTGCGGCACTGCAAGTCCCATTGACACAAGCTCCTCAGAGCGATGGAACACCTTTACTGTATCGTCATAGCAGAAAAGCTTCGATTCGTTCATGACGAGTATCTTTGAAACGTTCTTTGCGATATCCTCCATAGAGTGGGATACCAGCAAAACAGTGTTTTTCATCTGCTCATGATACTCTCTTATAAGACCAAGTATCTGCTCTCTGCCCTTAGGGTCAAGACCCGAAGCAGGTTCGTCAAGGATAAGCACCTTTGGGTTCATTGCCATAACGCCTGCTATAGCCACACGCCTTTTCTGTCCGCCCGAAAGCTCGAAAGGCGATTTGTCAAGTATCTCAGGGCTTAGCCCTACCATTCTTGCGGCTTCTTTGACATACTTGTCTATTTGATCTTCCTTAATACCCATATTCTTAGGTCCAAATGCGATATCCTTATAGCAAGTTTCCTCAAAAAGCTGATACTCAGGATACTGAAACACAAGACCCACCTTAAATCTTATAGGGCGAAGTCTTGATTTATCGTCCCACAATCTTTCTCCGTCTATATAGACGCTTCCGCTCGTGGGCTTCAAAAGACCGTTGAAATGCTGGATAAGGGTAGATTTGCCTGAGCCTGTATGTCCTATTATACCCACCATTTCGCCGTCATTTATCTCTATATTAACATTGTCTACGGCTGTTTTGCGAAAGGGCGTACCCTCGCCGTAAACATAAGTCAAGTTTTCCGTTTTAATTACTGCCATTGTTACTCCCTATCACTTAAGCATTTCATAAAGCTTCTGAACGCACTCGTCCTCGTGGATTATCTCGGTGGAGATGTCATAGCCTGCCTTTTTAAGCTCCCAGCAAAGCTCTGTCACCTGCGGCACGTCAAGTCCCAGATTTTTCATGGTTTCCACATTTGAGAATATCTTCTTCGGAACGTTATCCATTATGACCTCGCCACCGTCTATTACAACAACACGCTGTGCCTGTGCAGCCTCTTCCATATAGTGGGTGATAAGCACGATAGTAACGCCCTGCTCGTTGAGCATTTTGACAGTTTTCATTACCTCGTCCCTGCCGTGAGGATCGAGCATGGCGGTAGGCTCGTCAAGAAGTATACAATCAGGCTTCATTGCGATTATGCCAGCAATAGCCACACGCTGTTTCTGTCCGCCTGAAAGCTTATGGGGTGCATGAAGTCTGTATTCATACATACCGACGGTTTTAAGAGCCTCGTCAACACGCCTGCGTATCTCATTCGGCTCGACGCCCATATTTTCAAGGGCGAAAGCCACGTCCTCCTCCACGATAGTTGCAACTATCTGGTTATCAGGGTTTTGGAATACCATGCCCACCTTTTCTCTTATAGGCAAGAGGTTATTTTCGTCCAAAGTGTCCATGCCGTTCACATAGACAGCCCCCGACTCAGGAAGATTTATAGCGTTTATGCACTTTGCAAGTGTAGATTTGCCTGAGCCGTTATGACCAAGCACTGCCACAAACTCGCCTTTTTCTATGTTCAAATTTATGCCTTTAAGCACCTCCGTTTTAACAGGTGGCTCTTCAAGGTCGTTCACATAGGAAAAGTGCAGATCCTTTATTTCAATAAAACTGCTCATTTCACTTTCCTTACCAAATTTAGTTTATTCCTTATCTTCAGGCTGTTCTTTCTGTTCAGCCTTTCTTTCCTTATGCTTTTCGTAAACATTTTCGGCTTTGTCTATTCCTTTATCAAGGAGCTTTTCAGCCTTGTTCTTTACCTTTTTGCCCGTTTCGCTCTCGGCGAACTCGTGGGCTTTTTCCTTACCCTTTTCAAGCATATTTCCTGCCTTGTGTTTAAGTTCATCAAAATCAAAAGACATAACCTTTCCTCCTGTCTGAAATTTTGGTTTATACCTTATTATAATATATGGGTATGCGAACGCTGTTCGCTCCTACATATTGCCCATAAGCTTTTCAATATCTTTTACTGTTGGCGGATAAAGTGCGATAGGGAACTTTTCCACCGCCGCACCTGCCACAGCACAAGCTGTTTTCACCAATGTATCGTCATCAAGACCTTTATAAAGCCCATATACAGCGCCTGCCTTAAAGCTGTCCCCTGCGCCAAGCGTTGACACTACGTCTACTTTAAATGCAGGGCACATCTTTGGCACAGCACCCTTTCTGCCATACATCGCACCCTTTTCACCAAGGGTAAATATCACAAGCCCGTCTGTATTATCTGTATAAAGCCTGAAAAGCTCATCATAGCTTTTATCTGGATAATATTCATCAAGGTGCTGATGAGATATGCAATTTACTGCACAATGCTTATTGATATAGCTGTCATAGGCACAATCTATGGTGACGTATTTCTTGCCATATTTTACGCAATACTCAGCTATCTTATCACCAAAATAAGGGTCAGCCGCAACGCAGGCTGAATTTTTCACTGACTCCTCCGAAGGCTGTTCATAAAAAGGCTCCGGACGTGAATAAAGCTTATCCCACTCGCCAAAACAGGTGCGTGTATTTTTATCTATGATAACATAGTCGGTCACGCCCTCCAAACCCTCTGTTACAAGCTCTGAAAGGTCAGCAGTCTTGTCTGCAAAATAATCCTTTATAAGCTTTTCATTGCCGCTTCCAAGGTGAGTACCGCCAAGCTTTACAGGCACATTCAGACTGCAAAGAACAGCCGCCGCTGTTCCGGTCTCACCACCGACAAGGTGATACTTTTCCTTTATCTCTGCCGTTCCGTCTGCCTTTGGAAAATCACCGTCCAGAAGAAACGAACAGGTGGAGATCATTTGACCATACATATAAACATAATTCTCAGTATATTTCATGCGAACACCATTCCTTACTATAGCAAAGCTATTTCTGCCAAATTGCCGTTGAACCGCATGGAAGCACACCGCCTGTTGCCTCCACAGGCAATCCTATCTCATCAGCCGTGACGTTACCGCCAAACCTCGTTCCGAGGACATCTCTCAGGATATATGCCATAACTGAGGGTGAAAGTCCTGTGGTATAGCTGTTGAGCAGGAAGAAAAGCGGCTCGTCGCTCAAAACGCCTGAGCAGGTCTTTACAAGGTCATAGATACAATCTTCAAGCTTCCATATCTCTCCGCCAGGTCCTCTGCCGTAGGACGGAGGATCCATAACGATAGCGTCATAGGTCTTGCCACGGCGTATCTCACGCTGAACGAACTTTTCGCAATCGTCCACAAGCCAGCGAATAGGCTTATCGGAAAGCCCTGACACAGCGGCGTTCTCTCTTGCCCACTGCACCATGCCCTTTGATGCGTCAACGTGTGAAACGCTTGCACCTGCTTCGGCACAGGCAAGGGTAGCTCCGCCTGTGTATGCAAAGAGGTTTAACACCTTTATCTCTCTGTCTGCGTTTCTTATCTTATCAGCCATGAAGTCCCAGTTCACAGCCTGTTCAGGGAAAAGACCTGTGTGCTTGAAGCCCGTTGGTCTGATTATAAACTTCAAATTCTTATAGCCTATGTTCCAGCTTTCAGGCAGGCGCTTTCTGTATTCCCATTCGCCGCCGCCCTTTGAGGAACGGTGATAAATGCCGTCTGCCTTTGTCCAAAGGTCAGAACGCTTCGGTGACTTCCAGATTATCTGAGGGTCAGGTCTTACAAGCACCTTGCCGCCCCAGCTTTCAAGCTTATCTCCGCTTGAAGTATCTATTATCTTATAGTCTTTCCAGTTTTCTGCAATTCTCATATTTTTTATCCTTATATAAAATTTACTTTTTCCACGGCCTTTTATTTTCCGTCCAGCCCTTTGCCTGCCAATATGCACTGTCAGCAGGGCTCCAGCCCTTTTTGTTTGCAAAGTGGAAAATAGTGAAATACATTCTGCCCTTAGCACTGACCTTTGGCTCAAAGCTGTCGCTTTTAAGCTTTGCGGCAATGCTGTCGGTCTTTTTCCTTATCTTTGCAAGCATTTTGTCGGAAACCTTGCTCCAGCTCGTTGCGTGTATGCCGAAGCCTATCTTATATATCTTCGGAATGCCCCAGAATGACAAGCTATCCGCCATATCTTTGTTAGTGCTGTTCATACCTGCACCTGCGGTGGTCGATATTACAACGGCACGCTTTGAGAACATTTTCGCCTCGGGGCGGTGGACTATCCAGCGCCAACCGTAATGGTCGAGCCATGCTTTCATCGAGCCTGTGCAGTGGTAGACATACACAGGGGAAGTAAGTATCAGCACGTCTGCTTCGTCCACCGCTTTGGTGATAGGGTCAAGCTTCTCATAGTGAGGACACTTTTCTTCGCCTTTCATAAAGCAATTGGTACAACCACAGCAGAACTCGCCGAAATCTCTCGGCAGGAAGAACTCTGTCACCTCGCCGCCAAGTTTATCGGCTAACATTCTGCCTATATGATATGTAGAGCCTTTATGGTTTTGACCGTTTATCAAAGCTATTTTCAAAATATCACCTTACATTTTTTCGATAAGCTCCGCTATCATGTGTGCATATTCTGTGATTATGCCTGTTCTCTTGCCCTCTATCATAACACGAACGAGAGGCTCTGTGCCTGACTCACGAACAAGTATCCTGCCCTCGTCACCAAGCTTTTCGGAATACATCTTTATAGCGTCTGTTATCTCAGGGACTTTATCCCACATACCCTTTTTGTCTGCTGTTATCTTAACGTTCACAAGCACCTGTGGGTAGCACTCCATGCAGGAAGCAAGCTCGCTTGCCTTTTCGCCTGTGCATTTGAGGACTGTCAGAAGCTTTGTACCTGTCAGCTCACCGTCGCCTGTGTTTGCATAGTCAAGAAGGATTATATGACCTGACTGCTCACCGCCTATATTATAACCGCCCTTGAGCATTTCTTCAAGAACGTATCTGTCGCCCACCTTTGTGGTAGCGGCAACGATGCCGTTTGCCTTTGCATACTTGAAGAAGCCGAGGTTTGTCATAACTGTAACAACGCAGGTGTTGTTTTTGAGTATGCCCATGCTCTTCATATATTTTGAAAAGATAGCCAGTATCTTGTCACCGTCGATAAGCTCGCCCTTTTCGTCAACTGCAAGACATCTGTCGGCGTCGCCGTCAAAGGCAAGACCTATATCGCAATGATTATCAACAACTGCCTTTTGCAGACCCTCGATATGTGTTGATCCGCAGTCCTTGTTTATATTCGTTCCGTCAGGCTTATCGTTGAGCATTATGCACTTTGCACCAAGTCCCTCGAAAATTCTCTGTGCGCACACGGAAGCTGAGCCATTTGCACAATCGAGCGCCACACGGATACCGTTGAAATCTGTCTGAACTGTTTTCATAACGTAGCGGATATAATCCCAAGCTGCGTCCTTTTCGTAATAAACGTGACCTATATCACAGCCGTCCTTAAGCTCTATCTTTTCAGGTGTGTCCAGGATAAGTGCTTCTATCTCGTTTTCTATCTCGTCAGAAAGCTTGAAGCCTGTGCCAGAGAAAAGCTTTATGCCGTTAAACTCAACAGAATTGTGTGAAGCGGATATCATAACGCCTGCGTCTGCGTTGTATTTCTTTACAAGCATTGCAACGGCAGGGGTAGGAACAACACCGAGTATATGAGCGTCTGCACCAACTGAGCAGATACCTGCGACCAGTGCAGACTCCAGAATGTCGCCTGAGATACGGGTATCCTTGCCTATGATTATCTTAGCCTTGTGGTTTGTTTCCTTCGTGAGTACCATTGCGGCAGCTCTGCCTATCTGCATAGCAAGCTCACAGGTAAGCTCTGTGATAGCTACTCCTCTTGCGCCGTCAGTTCCAAATAATCTTCCCATAATAATTAGCTCCTTTTCGAGGTCATACCTCTATATTATTTTTTATTTATGTAAACTCTATATTAACACACATATTAAATTTATCCGATAATAAAATTTTTCCAAAGACAGAAAAGTGCAGTGGCAGGCGAACACTGTTCGCCCCTACAG
>ENA-OPFG01001227-OPFG01001227.1-human-gut-metagenome-genome-assembly--contig:-NODE-1227-length-13697-cov-1.371866_pt1 | contig 13697 bp, 9 predicted proteins | sample MGYA00241304_ERZ501542 | MGnify/ENA primary metagenome ERZ501542 (study PRJEB25962, sample SAMEA2042427) | human gut metagenome | biome: human gut; feature: human-associated habitat; material: faeces...
CGCCTGGTCACAGTATTTTAGGGGTGTGGATGGTTACGAAAATGTAAAGGTGGAGGAAGGCTATTTGAAGTTGAGGGCCTGTAAGGATAACGGGACTTATAAAAATGGCGGGGTATTCTCCAAAATCGGTTTTCCCTGTGGTACACGTTTGGAAGTTAAAGCCAGATTAACCAAATTGGTTCGTGGAGGTTTTCCTGCTATCTGGCAAATGCCCATAGGAGCACCGGAATGGCCCAGAGGGGGAGAAATAGATCTCATGGAATGGGTTCAAGGTACCCCCTTGCAGATCTATCAGACAGTACATACTTATTATATAAACGGAGCAAACGGTTCTGCGGGCGTAACTAACAAGAATCCTGATAAAAACTTTGATGTGACTAAGGATCATGTATATGCAGTGGAGCGTACTGAAAAGGAACTTATATTCTATGTAGACGGCAAAGAGACCTGGAAATACAGGAATCAATACTTGGATGAGGGGAAATTACAGTATCCGTTTTGTGAATATCCCTTCAATATAATTCTGAACTTCTCGTTGGGAGGCGAATTGAATGGCAGGATGACATGGCCGGGAGAAATCTGTGATGAAGATTTGCCGGGAGAAATGTGGGTTGACTGGGTGCGTGTTGTGTCGTTAAATAATGAAAATCGGTCCGATACGGGCGATAAATAAATATCATTTGTTACAGGGATGTTTTAAAACTGAAAGGTAATAAGTGTAAACAATATATGTGTATAATTTAATTTTATAAGATTTCATATGAAGATTTTTTGCCTTCTGCTATTGTTTGCTCAATGAATTCCATGTCTCAGGAAAAAATTCCTTTCGAGATCAGGGATGGACATTTTTATCGGTATGGGGAGAAACCCCTATTCTTTCTAGAGAGATGCATTATGTCCGTATACCACACTAATATTGGCGCCACCGCTTGCAGATGATGAAAGTAATGGGCTTAATACCGTGGCAACGTATGTTTTTGGGAATCTCCACGAGGTTGAACCAATTTTTCCGAAGATGAGAATCTGGCGGAATATATAAGGATTGTCGGGGAGGAAGTGATGATGGTTATCCTTCGTCCCGGACCTTATGTTTGTGCCGAGTGGGAATTCGGCGGGTATCCTTGGTGGCTGCAGAATATACCAGGTATGGAAATAAAAAGGGATAATACGGAGTTTCTGAAATATACGAAAAAATATATTGATTGTCTGTTTCGGGAACTACTCTCTTGTAATATATCAAGGGTGGCCCTATCATTATGGTACAGTGTGAAAATGAGTTTGGCTCATACGTTTCCCAGCGTAAAGATATATCGTTTGAAGAGCACCGTTCCTATAATGCAAAGATCAAAGGGCAGCTGGCTGATGCCGGATTTACCGTTCCGTTGTTCACCTCCGATGGAAGTTGGTTGTTTGAGGGCGGGTGTGTGGCAGGTGCCCTACCTACGGCCAATGGGGAGAGTGATATCGCTAATCTTAAAAAGGTGAATCCTTTTGTCGAGGCAAATATATTTAAGAGCGTGGAGAATGTAAATTTGGCTACGGTTGTAGCATATAAAAAGGATGGCATAAAGCACAGCTTCCTAGATCACTATGATGAATAAGACAGATATATTTCAGGAGGGCATTGTATGGCAGATATCATGGATTATATTGACTGGCGTGGAGACATAGGCTTTGATGAGGTGCATGTAAATGAGGTGGACGGACTGATTTTTTCACAGCTTATTTATGTGCAGATGAAGCCATATATGCCGGATGCAAAGAAGTCATACCTTACGATAAAACAGCTTTCAAGCCTTTACTGCGCGGACCACAGTGATGATGAGATTGAGCAGATGCCTAATCTTTTCCGCCACTCCGCGAGGCTGCTTCAAAAGCTGGCGCACTCAAGGCGCTATGCTGACTGCATTTTGAGATATTATATATACGATATTAGTGAAAAAGAGGAGTCGCAGTTTTCTGCGGTTACGATAGAACTGCCTGACGGCACATATTTCATTTCCTACAGTGGTACAGACCATTCCGTGGTCGGCTGGAAGGAAAACTTTAATCTAAGCTATCTCGATGAGACACCGGGACAGAACAAGGCGAAAAAATATTTAAAGCAGGTGGCAGCATATATATGCAATGATGATAGGGGCATAAATGAAAAAGCCATAAATGATAAAGCTTTAGATGATGAAAATATCAACAATAAAAGCATCAATACAGGAAAGCTGTGGATAGGCGGGCACTCAAAGGGTGGAAATCTGGCAGTGTTTGCCGCCATGCATGTGGATAAAGAGGTGCAGGATGTCATTATTAAGGTGTTTAATTTTGACGGGCCGGGCTTCAATCACAAGATGATATATACGGCAGGCTACAAAAGAATTTTTGACAGAATAGAAACATTTCTGCCGCAGTCGTCTATTGTTGGCTTATTGCTTGAGCATGTGGACGATTATGAGGTGGTAAGAAGCCGTAATTCGGGGCCGCTGCAGCATGATGCTTTTTCATGGGAGATAATGGGCGGAAGTATCATAAAGGCGGATGGGCTGGACAAAAACAGTGTGCGCCTTGACAAGACACTCAGAAACTGGATAGGCAGCATGGATGAGGCGCAGCGAAAGCAGTTTGTAAATGTGCTTTTTTCAATAGCATCGGACTCCAATTTTGAGAACCTTGATCAGATGTCATTTAAGCAGCTCATTGAGATGATAAAGGCTGCCGATGAGCTGTCAAAGGCTGACTGGAGCATGCTTAAGGATACAGTAAGACTCCTGATTTCTGCCGGTGTCGGCGTGGTCAGGGATGAAAAGGAGAAATAAATGTTAAATCAGTTTTCAAGAACACAGCTTTTGCTTGGAAAAGAGGCGATGGATAGGCTAAAGGGCGCAAGAGTCGCAGTATTTGGAATAGGAGGAGTGGGCGGATATGTCTGCGAGGCACTAGTCAGAAGCGGCGTGGGAGCGATTGACCTTATCGATGATGACAAGGTGTGTCTTACAAACCTAAACAGGCAGATAATTGCAACCCGAAAGACCATAGGAAAATACAAGACAGATGTGATGGAGGAGAGGATTCATGATATTAATCCTGATGTAAGTGTCGTGACGCACAGGTGCTTCTTTTTGCCGGAAAATGCTGATGAATTTCCGTTTGAAGAGTATGATTATATAGTTGACGCGGTTGATACGGTCACAGCAAAGATTGCGCTTGTCATGAAGGCACAGGAGAAAAATGTCCCTATCATAAGCAGTATGGGAGCGGGAAATAAGCTGGATGCAAGTGCATTTAAGGTGGCTGATATATATAAGACCAGCATGTGTCCTCTTGCAAAGGTCATGCGCCGTGAGCTTAAAAAACGTGGCGTGAAAAAGCTCAAGGTGGTATACTCTGAGGAGAAGCCTACAAGACCGATAGAGGATATGTCTATAAGCTGCAGAAGCAACTGCATCTGCCCGCCGGGGGCCGAACACAAGTGCACGCAGCGCAGGGATATTCCAGGAAGCCTTGCATTTGTACCATCAGTGGCAGGACTTATCATCGCGGGCGAGGTGGTACAGGATATAGCCTTTGACAGGGTATGATGAAGAATACAATTACGAAAAGAGAGGAATAAAAATGCCAGTATTTGATTTTAGCGATACACCGGTAGCAAATGAGCATCCGGAGTGTACATATGAGACATTTCATTCGACAGAGACAAAGGCATCGGCCGATAAACCGATTGTTGTGATAGACAATAAGCAAAAGGAGTGGGCGCATCATGCGCTCGGTATGTTTACAAATCCGATAAAGCGTACATCCTTTGAATTTGAGGATGGTGATGGGGTGACCAGTGCAGATATCCTGCGCATTGATTCCCGCTTCGTTAGCCTTTTTAAGTGGCTTGGCGAAAATCACATAAAGGTACAGCTTTCAGGAGCCAATACACCTGACGGATACGCAGTATACAGGGTGAGGGAGGTGTCTCTCGGCAGAGGCACAAAGCTGTCTGCAGAGGATGGATTCCTGCAGTATATGATGGAAAGGCTCTTTGCCAGCACCATGCCTGAGGATGAACCTGACCTCGATGATTACGAGGAAGAGGGCGACAGCATGAAGCTCACCAGTATACAGAGCATCACAGATTTCATGACCTGTGCAGGCCGTACACTGCCTGACAATATACTGCTGTGGGCCAGAAGAAACCTGGCAGTTGCGCGTTCAAGCGAGGTATCACCTGAGGAGAGACGCCATGCGCAGAGAGCACTTTCCATCATGATGAATATCCAGTGGAAGGGAAATTACTTTGAGGCAATTGACCCTGTGGAGGCAAGACGCATACTCGATGAGGAGCTCTATGGCATGGAGAGTGTGAAGCAGAGAATCATTGAGACTATTATCCAGATAAACAGGACTCATACACTTCCTGCCTACGGACTGCTGCTCTGCGGACCGGCAGGAACGGGAAAGTCACAGATTGCATATGCGGTTGCGCGTATACTCAAGCTTCCATGGACAACACTCGATATGAGCTCCATAAATGATGCAGAGCAGCTCACAGGAAGCTCAAGAATCTATTCAAACGCAAAGCCGGGAATCATTATGGAGGCATTTTCACAGGCAGGAGAGTCAAATCTTGTATTTATCATCAATGAGCTAGACAAGGCCTCAAGCAAAAACGGCAACGGAAATCCTGCAGATGTACTTTTGACACTGCTTGACAATCTGGGCTTTACAGACAACTATATGGAGTGTATGGTGCCGACCGTCGGAGTATATCCGATTGCCACAGCCAATGATAAATCTCAGATTTCTGCACCGCTTATGTCACGTTTTGCAGTGATTGATATTCCGGACTATACCGATGAAGAGAAGAAGGTCATCTTCCAGAGATTTGCCCTGCGCAAGGTATTTGAGCGAATGGGAATGAAGGAGGAGGAGTGCGTTCTCACAGAGGACGGACTTGATGCAGTGATTAAGCTTCACGAGAACACATCGGGCATAAGAGATCTCGAGCAGGCTGCAGAGCATCTGGCAGCAAATGCACTTTATCAGATAGAGGTTGATAAGGTAAAGCAGGTGGTATTTGATGCTGAGGCTGTTTTTGAGCTTTTAGGCTAGAAGGATATGATTACGGATACAGGAATTGTTACGAAAATAAAAGGAGATTGTCAGGATGAGAGAATTTGGAAAATCCAGAAAATTAGATAATGTGCTTTATGATGTAAGAGGACCGGTAGTGGATGAGGCGGCCCGCATGGAGGAAAACGGCACAAATGTGTTGAAGCTCAATATAGGAAATCCGGCGCCGTTTGGCTTCAGGACACCTGATGAGGTGATATATGATATGTCTCGCCAGCTCACGGACTGTGAGGGGTATTCCAACTCCAAGGGACTTTTTTCTGCAAGAAAAGCAATCATGCAATATGCACAGCTCAAAAAGCTTCCTAATGTGACGGTTGAGGATATCTACACCGGAAACGGAGTCAGCGAGCTTATAAACTTAAGCATGTCAGCGCTTCTTGACAATGGTGATGAGGTGCTGGTGCCGGCACCGGACTATCCGCTTTGGACAGCCTGCGTTACACTTGCGGGAGGCACGGCAGTACACTATATCTGTGATGAGCAGTCAGAGTGGTATCCGGACATAGAGGATATCAAAAAGAAGATTACAGACAAGACAAAGGCAATCGTAATAATAAACCCTAATAACCCTACGGGAGCGCTCTATCCAAGGGAGGTGCTGCAGCAGATAGTTGATGTGGCAAGAGAGCACGAGCTCATGATTTTTTCGGATGAGATATATGACAGGCTTGTGATGGATGACTATGAGCATGTGTCTATTGCGTCGCTTGCACCGGACCTCTTCTGTGTGACCTTCAGCGGTCTTTCTAAGTCACATATGATAGCAGGCTATCGTATCGGATGGATGGTTTTAAGCGGCAACAAGGCGCTCGGAAAGGACTATATCGAGGGTCTCAACATGCTCTCAAACATGCGTCTTTGCTCGAATGTTCCGGCGCAGTCGATAGTGCAGACGGCATTAGGCGGATATCAGAGTGTAGGCGAGTATATTGTGCCGGGCGGACGAATCTATGAGCAGAGAGAGTACGTCTACAAGGCATTAAACGATATACCGGGAATTTCGGCAGTAAAGCCAAAGGCAGCATTTTACATATTCCCAAAGATTGATACTGCAAGGTTCAACATCACAAACGATGAACAGTTTGCACTCGATCTGCTTCGTGAGAAGAAGATACTCATAATCCACGGCGGCGGCTTCAACTGGGATAAGCCGGATCACTTCAGAGTGGTATATCTGCCTCGAACAGAGATATTAAAGGATGCCACAGGCAAGCTTGCAGACTTTTTGTCTTCATATAAGCAGAAATAATTATTGGCATAGATAATTATAAAACATATGATATAAAACATATAATATATAACATATAATATATAAGCTCCGGCACAGAAAATTTTTTGTTCTGACCGGAGTTTTTATATTATGCTGTAATATTTTTTAAAAGTAACCTACCTGTAACTTTACATAATGTATTATACACTTGTATCGCGGGGCGGCTGCACTTTAAAGGACGGACCGCACAGCACTCAAAAATGCATAGAGAAGAAAAGGAGAATTAAATGGAACTGCTTAGAGTAGAACACTTATCAAAAATATACGGAGCCGGAGAAAATCAGGTCAAGGCTTTGGACGATGTGTCATTGAGCGTGGAAAAGGGAGAGTTTGTGGCAATTGTCGGGGCGAGCGGCTCCGGAAAATCCACACTGCTTCATCTGCTTGGAGGTGTTGACAGGCCAACAAGCGGAAAGGTGTATATAAACGGCACTGATATTTTTGCAATGAATGATGATGAGCTTGCCATATTCAGAAGAAGACAGGTAGGCATCATTTATCAGTTTTATAATCTGATACCTATATTAAATGTGGAGGAAAACATGGCAATTCCGATGGAGCTTGATGGAAGAAAGGTGGAAAAAGCACAGATGGATGACATGCTTTTGCGCCTTGGACTTACAGAGAGACGCACTCATCTGCCAAATGAGCTCTCAGGAGGACAGCAGCAGCGCACATCTATAGGAAGAGCCCTGATTACGAGACCATCTATAGTGCTCGCGGATGAGCCGACCGGAAACCTGGATACCAAGGCCAGCAACGAGATTATGCATCTCTTAAAGACCTCAAACCGTGAGCTCAACCAGACAATCATTATGATTACACACAATATGGAGCTTGCAAAGGCGGCTGACCGCACAATAATGATAGAGGATGGTAAAATCAGATGAATTTGATGAAGACACTCACATTAAAAAACTTAAAGCTCAACAGGAAAAGAACTATTGTCACGATAGTCGGAATAATTCTTGCAACAGCGCTTTTGTCAGCGCTTGTCACACTTGTGTCAAGCTTTCAGTACAGTGTGATTGAATACCAGAAGCAAAAGGGCGGCGACTTTCATGTGAAATTTTCGAATGTGAAAATGTCTGAGCTTTCGGAGTTTAAAAACAACAGAAATATTGAAAGCACATTTGAGACAATGGGAATGGGCTTTGCAAAGCTGGACGGCTGCAAGAATGAGGATAAGCCATATGCATATGTCATGGCAACAGATGAGGCCGGCTTTGAGAGAGGCTGCTTTAAACTGATAGAGGGGCGCATGGCAAAAAATGAGGATGAGATAGTCATTCCAAGGCACTTAAAGACAAACGGACGAATCGACATAAAGGTGGGAGATGAGATAACACTTGATGTCGGAAAGCGATATGATTCAAACACCGAAAGTGTCATATCGGAAAACTGCGCATATGAGCATGATGCAGAGACACTTACCGATACTGTGACAAAGCACTACAAGGTGGTAGGCATCATGGAAAGACCGGGCTATGGAATGGAGGACTATAGTGCCGCCGGATATACATTTGTCACATACTCTGATGAACTGGCATCAATTGATAACGGCACAAAGAGCGAGGCAAGCGAAGCTGACACTACACTCACAGTGTACAGCAGATACACTAAAAAGGCATTAAGAAACAAGGATGCTGTGACAGCAGATATAATTGGCGTGGATGAAAAGCTGTTTGCGAAAGCGAATAATTCATCTGTTGAAATGACTGCTGAGGAGAGTGACAGGTTTCTTAAAGAGATGGAAAATGCAAAATATGATATATATATGAATGGCTTCCTTATAAGCTATGAGTGTGTTTTCCCGATTGACGGTACATTTAAAGCATTGTTTACAGTGGCTGCTGTTGTGGCTTTGATAATCATACTGACATCAGTGTACTGTATCAAAAACAGCTTCAACATATCAATCACTGAAAAAATCAGGCAGTATGGCATGCTTGCAAGCGTGGGTGCTACGAGGCGCCAGATAAAAAGCAGCGTTAAGACAGAGGCTGCAATGCTTGGAGTGGTTGGTATTCCGGTGGGTACCATGAGTGGTATTTTAGCATCGCTTGTACTTGTTAAGGTGGTGAATGCGCTGTCAGCAGGCTGGCTTAACTTTGCTTTGAGCTTTCACACATCACTGCCTGCACTTATTCTTGCTGTGATACTGAGTATAGCGACCATTTATTTCTCCGCAACAGGCAGTGCAAGAAGGGCTGCAAGGGTCACACCGCTTGAAGCAATAAGAAACACAAAGGAGATTAAAATAAAGTCAGCAAAGCTTAAGACACCGGCGATTATAGGCAGAATCTGGGGTATCGGAGGCGTTATCTCATATAAGAATATAAAGAGGAACAATAAAAAGTACAGAACCACAGTGACATCCATTGTCATCTGCTCAGTAACCTTTATTGTGATATCGTACTTTATGTCTATGGCCTTTAGCGTTGTTGGGATGTCATATGCATCAACAGATTACAATATTGGAATAAATATGTCATGTAAAAAGGACCTTGATATTGAAAAGCTCTCTGAGCTTTTGAGTGGCATTGAAGGAGCAAAGGATTATCTGGTTGGAGCAGGTTATTATTTTGATGTAGATAAGCCAGAGTATACAAAGAAATATGGAGAGTATTGCGGGCAGCTTTATGATGACAGTGAGGATGTCTCACAAGAGTTTTTAATCACGGTTTTAAATGACAAATCATATGATAAGTATGCGTCTGACGCAGGCATAAAAAATGCAGATACAGGAGCAATTCTTGTAAATAAATGCACATTTGATGTGTATAATGAGAAAAGCTCGAAATACGTCAAAGAAGAGATGGAGCTGTACAAATATAAAGCAGGAGATACAATCGAGTGTGGCTACAATATGTATGATGATGCTTCTTCTGATGATAATGCCGTGGAAGGTGGTACTGAAAGCAGCACAGAGGATAACAGTGGATACGTTGACGAGGAAACAATAAATAAAGGAGTCAGAAAAACTGTAGATGTAACTATTGCAGGTGTCACAGACAAGGTACCAACATGTTATAATGGCTACGGCAATACCTCGCTTTTGTTTATGAACCAAAAAGGCTTTGAAAGCTTATGGGCTGACGGCAAGAGCGGTAATGAGTTCAAACCGGGGAATGCGATATATTCGGCATATGTGGTTGCAGAAAATGCAGATGAATATCAGGATACATTCGAAAAGGAGACGGAGGAAAATCCTGAGTATTCGCAGATTAGTTTTTATGTCAGCAATCTGGATAAGGAGATGCGCGATGAAAAGTCACTCTTTACACTGCTTGGAGTATTTGCATACGGACTTATTGTGGTCATTGCCTTAATAGGAATCACAAATATCATCAATACCTTAAGCACCGGAATGGAGCTTAGAAGCCGCGAGTTTGCCACATTAAGAAGCATTGGAATGACAGATAAGCAGTTCTCTGAAATGGTCAGGCTCGAGAGTGTGTTTATATCTGTAAAGGCACTTGTAATAGGTGTACCACTTGGTATTTTAATCAGCTATCTCTTATGTGTTATGATGAACAGGATGGATGATGCAATCATTTATGAACCGCCGTATAAAGCAATTATATTGTGTATATTGGTTGTAATAATGCTGATTTATGCTATCATGAAACTATCAATGACGAAGCTTAGACACAATAACATTATTGAGACGATCAAAAATGAAAATCTGTAGGAAATGCGGGAGCTGATATGAAAAAAATACTTCTCATAGAGGACAACAAAGGAATAACAGAGGGACTGTGTGATACCTTTACAGAACCTGAATATGAGCTTTTGATAGCAGGCAGTTTAAAGGAGGCTGGGGCGCTTTTGAGTGAGCACCCCGGCCTTGTGCTGCTTGATGTGTCGCTTCCGGATGGGAACGGCTTTGATTTTTACAGCGAACGGCTGGAAAAAGAAAAAACACCGGTGATTTTTCTTACCGCAAGGGATGAGGAAAATGATATAGTAAAGGGCCTTGAGCTTGGAGCGGAGGATTACATCACAAAGCCATTTTCCGTAAGGGAGCTTGTGGCGAGGGTAAACCGCGTATTTTTACGTAGGAAAAGTGATGACAGTTCATCTGTCATACATGCAGGAAGCATAAGCTATGATTTGGACAAAAAGGAAGCAAGAAGGGATGGACAGTTGATTGCTCTTTCAAGTCTTGAAAACCGCATACTTGATCTGCTTTTTACCAATCACGACAAGGCTGTGTCCAGAAATGCCGTGCTTGACTGCATCTGGGAGGCGACAGGCAACGATGTGTATGACCATACAGTGACTGTCTATATGAAGCGCATCAGGGCAAAGCTTGGTGAGGATGTGATAAAGACTGTGAAGGGAATCGGGTATCGTGTTGATTCAGATGAAGCTCTTTAAACAGTATCGGCTGACAGAGACAGTTCCCGGGGGAAAGCATGAGAAAGAAGAAATATAATTTAGAGAACAGAAAACATTTTGTGTATTTTGCAATAATATATACATGTATATGTGTGATGGTTATGGCTTTTACCGTCTTTTTTCAGTACAGGGCATATACGAAAAACTATAACATCACAGTGGCTAAGCTATGTGCACTCATTCATGAAAAATATCCCGATGTATCAGATGGCAGTATAGCCGCGATTCTAAATGACAGCAGCTTAGGCAGCGATTATACAAATTTAAAAAGCGCAGAGACGCTCTTAAAAAAATACGGCATTGATATGGAAAAGGATTCTGCGGTTTTGTCAAATGAAAAAGCGCTTAAAGGGGCGCTTTGGCTAGACATATTTCTTGTTGTGCTTTTTGCAGGGGGCTTTTGCCTTTACATTGTGCTTATAAGATTTAGCTTTAAAAGACAGGTCAGACAGGCTGCGGATTATCTGCGTCGCATAAATCAGGGAGACTACAGACTTGTTATGGCAGATAGCACAGAGGGAGAGATTTCTATACTTAAGGGAGAGCTTTACAAGACAGCAATCTATTTGAGGGAGTCTGCGGAAAATGCAAAGGCAGACAAGCTTTTGCTAAAGGATGCGCTTTCTGACATATCGCATCAGCTTAAGACACCGCTCACATCACTTTCGATAAATCTGGAAAATCTGGAAGGAAATCCTGATATGGCATCTGAAAACAGAAGCAGGATAATGCGCAGGGCAAAGCGTGATGTGGACAATATATCGCATATGGTGCAGGCTATCTTAAAGCTCTCAAGGCTTGAAGCGGATGTTGTGGAGTTTGATGAGAAGGATACGCTGCTGTCTGAAATTGTGTCTGAGGCAGCTGACAATGTTATGGCACTTTGCGATTTGAGAGACATAAGGCTGTCCATAGATGAAGGTTCTGATAAGGATGCCTGTATACATGCTGATGCATACTGGCAGTGTGAGGCCATTACAAACATAGTAAAAAATGCAGTAGAGCACGCAGAGAGTGAGGTAAAGATAGGCTTTTACAGGTATGAGATGTATGCAGAGATAACAGTGCAAAACGATGGAGAAGCCATAAGTGATGAGGACAAAAAGCATATTTTTACGCGTTTTTACAGCGGCAGCGGACAGCCGGCAGACAGCATCGGCATAGGACTTTCGCTCGCGGAAGCAATTGTGCGTCATGACAATGGATATATCCTTGTGGAGGATTGTAAAAAAGATGTATTAAATGAAAAAAATGAATGCAGTGGCACACGCTTTGTGGTAAGATATTTGTGATAAGTTGAGAAAAATTATCAATAAATACACTAGGAAGCGATAAAATGACACTAAAAGAACTTGGCATAGGACAGAGTGCCAGAATACTTACAGTAGGCGGTGAGGGCGCACTGCGCCAGCATTTCCTGGATATGGGAGTAATCCCAAAAGCCGAAGTAACAGTTATCAAATTTGCACCGATGGGAGACCCGATGGAGCTTCAGGTGCACGGCTATGAGCTCACATTGAGGCTTGATGATGCGGCACATATTGAGGTAGAATTAATTGACAGCCGTTCAAGAAAGCATGAGGGTCCTAAAAAGATAAGCAACACAGCCCATCCCGGACTTGGTGAGGAGGGTAAATACCATGTGAAGGGCAGTGGCAATCCCCTTCCGGAGGGTGAGAAGCTCACATACGCACTTGTGGGAAACCAAAACTGCGGCAAGACAACACTTTTCAATCAGCTTACAGGCTCAAACCAGCATGTGGGCAATTTCCCGGGAGTGACGGTGGACAGAAAGGATGGCTCTATTAAAGAACATCCGGATACATCAATCACAGATTTACCGGGCATTTACTCAATGAGCCCATATACTAATGAGGAGATTGTGTCGAGAAACTTTGTGCTCGATAACAAGCCAAAGGCCATAATAAATATCGTAGATGCGACAAATATCGAGAGAAACCTGTATCTGACCATGCAGCTTCTTGAGATGGATATACCGATGGTTATCGCTCTAAATATGATGGATGAGGTGACGGCAAACTCAGGCTCAATCGATGTAAATAAAATCGAGGGACTGTTAGGAGTGCCTGTTGTACCGATTTCTGCCGCAAAGAATCAGGGTGTTGATGAGCTGGTGCGCCATGCGATACACATTGCAAAGTATCAGGAGCGCCCGGGCAGACAGGATTTCTGTGATGAGAATGATTTTGGCGGTGCTGTGCACAGATGTATACACGCGGTCAGCCACCTGATTGAGGATCATGCAAAGCTCGCCGGAGTCCCGATTCGCTTTGCTGCTACCAAAATTATCGAGGGAGATGCACTTATATTAGAGCAGCTTCATCTTGATGAGAATGAGAAAGAGGCAATAGAGCATCTGATTGTCCAGATGGAGAAGGAGCGAGGCCTTGACAGAAGCGCTGCAATTGCGGATATGCGCTTTACATTTATTGAGAAAATATGCGAGAGCACCGTGGTAAAACCAAAGGAGAGCAGGGAGCGTATCAGAAGTGAGCGCATCGACCGTGTTCTTACAGGCAAATATACGGCAATACCGTGCTTTATAGTGATAATGCTTGCTGTATTTTATCTCACCTTCAATGTAATCGGAGCAGGCCTTCAGTGGCTTTTGGAGCAGGGCATAGGAGCACTGACCGCGCTTACGGATAAGGCACTCACAGCGGCAGGCGTGAATGAGGTGCTGCACGGACTGGTAATAGACGGCATCTTTCAGGGTGTCGGAAGCGTCTTAAGCTTTTTGCCGATTATCGTGACACTGTTCTTTTTCTTATCCCTCATGGAGGACAGCGGATACATAGCGAGGGTTGCATTCTTCATGGACAAGCTCCTTCGTAAGATAGGACTTTCCGGACGAAGCATAGTACCAATGCTCATAGGCTTCGGCTGTACG
>ENA-OPFG01001248-OPFG01001248.1-human-gut-metagenome-genome-assembly--contig:-NODE-1248-length-13553-cov-19.685361_pt1 | contig 13553 bp, 6 predicted proteins | sample MGYA00241304_ERZ501542 | MGnify/ENA primary metagenome ERZ501542 (study PRJEB25962, sample SAMEA2042427) | human gut metagenome | biome: human gut; feature: human-associated habitat; material: faeces...
AAGACCAGCATCCTTTTCTGTAAACTAGAACCTGGCAATTCTTCATAATATAATAAGGTGACTGACAATAAATGATAAATCTAAAAATAATTGTAACAATGAACAGAAAGAAATTGTTAATATCACTCGCTATGGTTATGCTGTCAATGGCGGGGCTGGCTGCAGATAATCTGCCGGCACTCCGTGTGCAGGGTAAGAACCTGGTGGATGCCAATGGTAAGACTGTTGTCTTGCATGGCGTAATGGATACGCCGAACCGCTACTTCAACGGGTGGAGATGGCAACAGTGGAAGGCTGACTATTCTGAAGCCGACATAAAGCCTTGCTTGGAATATTTCTCTAAGCAGTTCTCGGCTATTACCGACAAGAAGCAGGGTGCTTATTGTACCGTGTTCCGATTGCACATGGATCCATGTTGGACCAACGATCCATCGAAGAAGGCAGAGAATGAGGCTGACATCTCAGCATTCAACATGGCGCGCTACCGCCTCTATCTGCAGAAACTCTATATCCCATTAATTAAGGATGCCATCGCCCACGGACTCTACGTCATCGTACGTCCACCGGGTGTCTGCCCTGGTGATATCAGTGTTGGCGACAGGTACAACAGCTATCTGAAGGCTATCTGGAAAGCATTTGCTGCCGATGAATACATCAAGCAGAATGAAGGAGTAATCTCCATCGAACTGGCCAATGAGCCTGTGAGAGTACATCTATCAGACGGAACGGATTCAGCAGAGGCTTTGCATGATTACTTCCAGCCGGTGGTGGATGTGATTCGCGAGCAGGGCTTCAAGGGGATCATCTGGGTTCCGGGCGCAGGTTATCAGAGTCAGTACCAGGATTACGTCAAGTATCCTATCACCGATAGCGAGGACAACTTCTCTTATGCAGTACATGTTTATTCCGGGTGGTATGGAAATATGACCGATAAGAATTACGATCACGATACTTTCATCCGCAACTTCAAAAGTCAGGTGCCGATGGTAGAGACGAAGCCTATCATGGTAACGGAGATAGACTGGAGTCCGGAAGATCCGGACAAGGCGAGCGAAGGTCACTATAATGAGTGGGGACAGTGGATACAACCTAACCTGGGAAGCTGGGCAACAGCATCTACCTCGAAATGGGGATTGGCATGGAAGGCAGTTCACGACCACTTTGGCAATATCGGAATGACGATTACCCATCCACAGGAATATTACGATATTGATGTATATCTTAAAACGGGCAAGGTGATTCCAGGTTTCCAGAATGCCAAGAAACACGGATTGTTCGAAGAGTGTTGCGGCTATGCCTGTATGAACTGGTATAAAGAGTGGTATTTGAAACAAAATACAACGGGAATTAAACAATTAGAAACCCAGGCAGACGTGGTTTCCACCTTATATTATAATATAGAAGGAAAAGAAGTTGAAAAGCCAACTGCAGGTGTTTATATAATAAAACAACTGTTAAGTAATGGAAAAATACGTTCTCGCAAGGTTTTTCTAAAATGATAAACTTTCTGTTACACCACGCAAAGTATGTTTCGAAAGAAATCCATACCTTTGCCGCCGTGAATAAACAGTTTTAGCGCACGCCTAAATTTTTAAAGCATAAATCAAAAATGAATAGAACATGATTGAACAAGTGTTAACAATGAAACGGACAGCAGCCTTATGCTTGGTGGGAGCTTTCTGCAGCCTGAATGCTCAGGCACAGAATATCCAGGTCAAGGGTAATCTTGTTGACGGTACAGGTGAGCCTCTGATAGGTGCCACTGTAAAAGTGAAAGGTAATGCCAGCGTCGGTGCGGTCACCGACTTAGATGGTAATTTCAGCATCAGTGTTCCTTCTGAGAATTCTATCCTCGTATTTACATACGTAGGTATGAAGACCAAGGAAGTAAAGATTGGTACGAAGAGAGAGTTGAAACTTACTCTTGAAGACGACAATGCCATTGGCGAAGTTGTAGTCGTTGGTTATGGTCAGCAGAAGAAGGCTTCTGTCGTGGGTGCCATTACCCAGACCACAGGTAAGGTTCTGGAACGCGCAGGTGGTGTTTCTGATATCGGTTCTGCCCTGACAGGTAATCTGCCAGGTGTGATTACATCATCTTCATCAGGTATGCCTGGTGATGAGGATCCTAAGATTGTGATTCGTGGTGTGAGCTCTTGGAACTCTTCTGACCCTCTCATTCTTGTGGATGGTATCGAGCGCCCTATGTCGAGTGTGGATATCCATTCCGTGCAGTCTATCTCTGTATTGAAGGATGCTTCTGCCACCGCCGTCTATGGTGTGAAGGGCGCGAATGGTGTCATCCTGATTACCACCAAGCGTGGTACAGAAGGCAAGGCTAAGATTTCTGCCAGTGCAAGCACTGCGATCAAGCTGGTGTCTAAGTTGCCTGAGACCTACGGTTCTGCCGATGCGCTCTATTATGTGAACCAGGCAATCAAGCATGAGTTGGGACTCTCACCTTCAAGCTGGGGTGACATCCGCTCTACCGACTTCATCAACAACTATAATGCTCCTGCAGGTAGTATCGATCCGGAGACCGGATTGCTGATGAGCGAGCGTTATCCTGATGTAGATTGGCAGAAGGAACTCTTCAAGGACTACGCCATGTCTTACAATGCCAATGTGAACATCGCAGGTGGTACCAAGGCTGTGAAGTACTATGCAGCCATCGACTATCAGCACGAGGGTGACCTCTTCCGCGAGTGGAATAACAATCGTGGTTATACCAGTGGTTACGGATTCAACCGTATCAACGTTCGTTCCAATCTCGACTTCCAGCTCACCAAGACTACCACGCTGAAGGCAAACCTTTCGGGTAGCCATGGTATCCGCAAGTCACCTTATGGTTTGGAGAAAGGCTCATGGGCTGAGTCCCAGCTCTGGCAGGCAGCTTACTCAGCACCTCATGATACCTTCCTGCCACAGTATAGCGATGGTGTTTGGGGCTATTTCCCTAAAGATGAGCAAGGCTCTCCTAACTCAGTGACCCAGCTTGCACTTCATGGTGAGCAGTCAACCACCACAACCCGTATCAACACCGACTTTACGCTCGAGCAGGATCTTTCCTTTATTACTAAGGGATTGAAGGCATCTGCCATCGTATCTTGGGATAACGTATTTGTGGAGGCAAACCGAGGTGTCAATGACCTCAATAATGCAGCCCAGTATAAGTATATCGACCCTGTTACGGGTAAGGTGACCTATAAGGAGAAGCCTGCGGGAAACAACAACTTCGATTTTGTGGAGACCATCGCATGGAAGACTGATGCGGGTGCACTCAACAACGATCTTACCCAGCGTAACCTCTTCTATCAGGCACAGCTCTATTGGGGACGCAAGTTCGGCAAGCACGATGTAACAGCTATGGGCGTATTCAACCGCTCTGAGCGTGCTACGGGTTCTCAGTTTACCAACTACCGTGAGGACTGGGCATTCCGTACCACCTATAATTATGACGATCGCTACATGTTCGAGTATAACGGTGCCTACAACGGTTCGGAGAAGTTCTCCAAGGACAATCGTTTTGCCTTTTTCAATTCTGGTGCTATCGGTTGGAACGTAGCCAACGAGAAATGGTTCAAGCCTGTGGCTGAAACAAAGGTATTCGGTAGAAATCTGATTGATATCCTCAAGCTTCGCTACTCTTATGGAGAGATTGGTGAGGATAATGTATGGGAACGCTGGCTCTACCAGACCACTTGGGCTTATGGTGGCAAGACCCATCTTGATTCAACCAACCCAAACAACGAATCCATTTATACTTGGTATAAGGAAGCAAAGGTAGGTAACCCAGATATCCATTGGGAGAAGGCCATCAAGAAGAACTTCGGTATCGACTATGCTTTCCTCGGTGGTCTCGTAGCCGGTTCGCTTGAGTTCTTCAGCGAGAAGCGTTCCGACATCATGATTGCCGGCAGCAGCCGTTCGGTGCCTTCCTATTTCGGTGCTTCTGCTCCTTTCCTGAACAAGGGTAGAACCAAGACCACAGGTTATGAGCTTGAAGTTCGACTGAAGTATGATTTTGCCAACGGTATCCATGCCTATGCCAATATGAACATGACGCATGCAAAAAATGTTGTTACCGAGCATGACGACCCAGAGTTGCTTCCTGCATACCAGAAGAACATGGGATTCTCCATCGGACAGGGCAAGAGCTATCTCGACAATGGTACAGCACAGTCTTGGGATGATGTCATCGCAATGACTCCTCATAATACCAACGACAACCAGAAGTTGCCAGGTCAGTATATCATCACCGACTTCAATGGTGACGGTGTGATTGATACCAATGATAGTGCGCCTTATGGCTTTACAGGTACTCCTCAGAACACCTACAATGCCACTATCGGTATTGATTACAAGGGATTCAGCATCTATGCACAGTTCTATGGCGTAAACAACGTGAGCCGCTATGTATCATTCAACTCACTGCCTAAGCCATACCTTCACACGGTGTTCAAGGAGGGGGCTTACTGGTCACCATCAACTCCAGACGGTATTCCTTCACTCCGCATGAACTCTACTCCAAGTTACTATGAGGGTACCCGCTTCCTCTACGACGGTTCGTTCTGTCGCTTGAAGAACCTGGAGGTAGCTTATACCTGGAATGGCGGCTGGATCAAGAGTCTCGGTCTCTCGATGTTGAAAGTTTATGTAAATGGTAACAACCTCTTCCTCTGGACTGATATGCCTGACGACCGTGAGTCGAACTTCGCAGGTACAGGTCTTGCTTCTCAGGGTGCATACCCTACAATGAAGCGTATCAACTTCGGTATCAAGTTAGAGTTGTAAACAGCGTTAATATAACACATTATTTATTATGACAAGAATAATTTCTAAATATAAGTCTGCCTGCCTGGCGTTGGCATTGGGATGTTCTCTCGCCCTGACTACCAGCTGTACAGACTATCTTGACAAGTCACCAGAATCGGATGTATCTCCAGAGGCTGCTTTCAAGAATTTCAAGAATTTCCAGGGCTTTACAGAGGAGCTTTATCTCTGTATTCCTGACTTCTCCAAGAGTTACTGGACACCGTGCTGGAACTGGGGTGAGGATGATATCCAGGCTGTGGGTTTCGACTACCTCATGGGCTACAAGGTTGACCAGGGTGACTTCTGGGGCTGGCAGTATGAGTTTGACGGATGGCATGCAAGCTTCATGGATCAGGATGAAACGTTTAATCCTAATGACCGTTTCAAGCGTGGTCTCTGGAAGGCTGCATGGTATGGCATCCGTAAGGCAAATCTGGGTCTGGAGAATATGGACCTGATGACGGCTGCCACCCAGGAGGAGAAGAATACCATCAAGGGTCAGTTGCTCTTCTTCCGTGGATGGCTTCATTTCCAGCTGATGCAGTATTTCGGTGGTCTGCCATATATTGATCATGCCATAGCTGCCGACCAGCCAATGACTCTTCCTCGTGAAACCTGTCAGGCATGTGCCGAGAAGGCTGCTAAAGACTTCCGTGAGGCTGCAGAGCTTCTGCCTATCGACTGGGATAAGTCTTCTGTTGGTCGCAATACATTAGGCAAGAATGGCTTCCGCATCAACAAGATTACTGCACTTGCCTATGAAGGCAAATCGCTCTTGTGGGCAGCTTCTCCACTGGTGAAGAACTGCGATGCCAAGATGAACGTAAACGGCAATGCCAGCACCTACGATTACGATACCAACTATGCACAGCAGGCTGCCGAGGCACTTGGCGAACTCCTTGCTCTTGTTGAGACAGGACAGACCCAGTACAAGCTCGTGGATTTTGCTGATTACTCAGACCTGTTCTATACCTGGAACAAGAACATGCTTCCTCCTGGTTCTACCGAGAATATTCTCCGTGATATTCCAACCGATGCATGGCAGAACTCTCACTTCGGAGTGTTCACCGAGTTTGGCGGTTCGATTCTTACAGGTGGTAAGGCTGCCTCACAGCCTACAGCCAACTACGTAAACTATTATGGTATGAAGAATGGTCTTCCTCTCGATGACCCAGAGTCTGGTTTCGACCCAACCCATCCTTGGAAGAACCGTGACCCACGTTTCTATCACGACATCGTATATGATGGAGTAAAAGTGGTAGAGGGAGGACCCATCGAACCGGATGCTAACCGATATGCCAACCTCTATACAGGTGGTACTTACCGTGACGATATCAACGAGAGCCGCACTGGTTACCTGCTCTATAAGTTCATTCCTATGATCGCCAACAACTATGATATGGGTGCTACTTATAACAAGTTGTACATTGATGTGCCTTACCTGCGTCTTGCCGACTGTTATCTGATGTATGCCGAGGCTTGTGCAGCCGTAGGTGGAGCCACCGCTTCAGCCAAGTGCTCACTCACAGCTCTCGATGCAGTGAACAAGATTCGCGAGCGTGCCGGTGTAGCCGGTGTTGCAGCTAAGTTTACCGGCAACAAGGACAAGTTCATGGATGAGGTTCGCCGCGAGCGTGCCGTAGAGCTTGCTTTCGAAGGTCATCGTTTCAACGACCTGCGCCGCTGGTTGCTTCTCGACAAGGCACCTTACAACATCAAGACCTCTCAGGAGTTTGTACGTGCAGGCGAGTTTGATCCAAAGAATCCACAGAACACCGAGGTTTCCGGTTTCAAGGAGAAGACCATTCTTACCCGCCACTTCACAAGCAAGCACTGGTGGATGCCTTTGAAGAAGAAAGACACCAGTATCTATCCTGAGATGTTCCAGAATCCAGGTTGGTAATAGAGTGTGAATCAAGAAAACAATTAAAAGAATAAAGAAGAAAAAATTATGAGCAACATAATTTCAAGATATAAAGCGATTCTTCCGGTTTCCCTCTTCGCTCTGTCTGCACAAGGAGTGATGGCACAGGATGCCCCAGAAGCAGACACCATCAACGTGGCATTCCGCAAGGCGGATGCCCGTGATGTAATCACTCCTGTCAGCACGGTCAATGTGAAGAATCTGCTGGAGAAGAACTATAATACCTATAGCCTCGATAACATGCAGGCTTTGGCTGCAGGTTATAACGGGTCGCTATGGAATCAGGGTGATGCACTTGTGCTGATTGACGGTGTGCCACGTGATGCAAACAATGTTTTGCCAACGGAGATTGAAGACATTACCTTCCTCAAGGGTGCTTCTGCCGTTGTTCTCTACGGTAGCCGTGCTGCAAAGGGTGCCATTCTCATCACAACAAAGCGTGGTAAGATTGAACCGCTGAAGATTACAGCACGTGCCAACTATCAGATGAGTGTAGCGAAGTCTTATCCTACCTACATCGATGGTGCGCAGTATATGACGCTTTACAATCAGGCACTTGCCAACGATGGTCTTTCTGCTAAATATTCAGCTGAAGACATCTATAACACGGCTGCAGGTACCAATCCTTACCGTTATCCAAACCAGCAGTTCTATAATTCTGATTATCTCAAGAAGACCAAGTCTCGCTACGATGTGACGGCTGAGTTCGAAGGTGGTGGTAAGTTTGCACAGTTCTATACCAACGTGAGCTACTACCGCGAGGGTGATTTCCTGAATTTCGGTGAAGGAAAGAACAACTATACCGACCGCCTGAACGTACGTGGTAACATCGACCTTCAGCTCGCTGACTGGGCTTCTGGTTGGGTGAATGCCAACGCTACCTATTATAATCAGCATGGTTCAAACAGCGAATTCTGGAAGGCAGCTTCTACATTGCGCCCTAACCGTGTGGCTCCATTCATCCCGCTGTCTTATCTTGACCCGATGGATGCCAATTCTCTGGCTCTCATCAATAACTCAAGAAATATCATCACCAATCCTGTGGGATTGCCAGCCGGACAGTATTTCCTGGGTGCTACACAGGAAGACCAGACCAATGCCTTCGCAGATATGTATGCAGCAGGCTACAACACCTGGACATCCCGCCAGATGCAGTTTGATACGGGTGTCAAGTTTGATCTGTCTTCTGTGCTCAAGGGATTGAGCTTCAAGACCATGTTTGCGGTTGACTATTCTACGTCATACACCACATCCTTGAACGACAGTTATGCAACCTTCGGTGTCAACTGGACACAGTTTGACGGCAAGCAGGTTATCGGTTCCGTCACTCAGTATGGTGAGGATAAGCATACGGGTACTTTGAACTCCAGCAACTCAGCAGAGCGCCAGACGCTTGCCTGGACCGGACAGTTTGACTACGTTAACTCCTTCGGCAATCACAATGTCAATGCCACCTTGCTCGCCAATGGTTATCAGCAGACTATCAGCGGTGAGTATCACAAGGTAAGCAATGCCAACCTGGGACTTCTCGTGTCATACAACTATGCACATAAGTACTATGCCGACCTGGCAGCCAATGTGGTACATTCGGCAAAGCTTCCTGAGGGCAACCGCAATGCCATCTCTCCATCGGCAACTCTCGGCTGGAGACTCTCTGAAGAGAATTTCCTGAAGGATGTAAACTGGCTCAATGACCTCCGTCTTACTGCAGGTTATACCGTCTTGAACCAGGATCTTGATATCAAAGAGTACTTCATGTATGAGAATATCTTCACGGCTACCGGTACATGGTGGGGATGGTCTGACGCCAACAACGCCATCCAGACTTCAGACTCTCAGCGTGGTGGTAACGACAAGCTGGGCTTCATCAAGCGTAAGGAGTTCAACGTAGGTTTGAATGGTGCCTTGTTCGGCAACCGACTCAGCTTTGCCGTGAACTACTACAACACGGTGACTGATGGTTTGCTTGCTCAGCCAGACTACATCTATCCAAGCTACATGCATACCTACTGGCCTGTATCTACATTCGTGCCATACATCAACTACGGCAAGAACCGCCGCACAGGTGTTGACTTCTCTCTCGGTTACAATGACAAGGTGGGAGACTTCGAATATGGCATCCAGGCATTCGGACAGACCAACAGTTCAAAGAACCTGAAGGTTGCAGAGAATGTAGAGTATGACTACATGCGTACAGAAGGCAAGCTCACTGATGCCCTTTGGGGATATGAGTGCTTAGGCTACTACAACAGTAAGGATGAAATTGAAAATGATAAGGTCAAGAGCTCTTTAGGTACTGTGAAGCCTGGTGATCTGAGATACAAGGACCAGAATGGAGATAATATCATCGACAGCAAGGACCGCGTGGTTATCGGTCGCTGGAGCGCCAAGTTCACCGGTGGTATGAATCTTACCTTGAAGTACAAGAACTTCACTCTCTTCGCCATGTTGACAGGTCAGTTTGGTGGCAATGCTCTCAAGGACGATACCTACAACTGGGTTTACGGTGAGCGTAAGTACAGTGACGTGGTACTCGGCGCCTGGACAGAGAGTAAATACAAGAACGGTGAGTCTATCACCTATCCTCGTCTGACAACACAGAGTGGTGACAACAACTTCTGTGCTTCCGACTACTGGATGTATTCAACCGACCGTATCGACTTGAGCCGCGTGCAGCTTACCTACGATTTTAACAAGACACTCTTCGGAGACAACAGTTTGGTGAAGGGCTTGCAGGTATATGTTAATGGCAGCAGCCTCCTGACGATAGCCGGTGAGCGCAAGCAGATGGAACGCAATGTAGATTCTGCTCCTCAAACCCGCAGTTTCACCATCGGTGCAAAGGTTGAGTTCTAATATAAAAATAAAGATAACGAAAATGACAAAAGTGATGAACAACTTACTATCAAAATATAAAATTGGTGGAGTGGTGCTCGGACTGGCTCTTTCGATAGGACTGACAAGCTGCGACGATATGTTCGAGCCTGCCATCGAAAACCATCTGGGTTTCGAGTATATGTACGACCATCCTGACTATGCTGATGGTGTGCTTGGCAACGCCTATACCCGTTTGCCAAACCGCGAATACAGGTTCAACGATGTCGCTACAGACGATGCAGTGAGCAACGATGCCACCGAATCTTTGCGTAAGATGACTGGCGTAGATAGCTGGACTTCAAGCAACAATCCGGTGGAAGCCTGGCGCGACTGCCGTGCAGCCATCCAGTATATTAATCTCTTCCTTGCCAATGTGGATAAGGTAAACTGGAACAGCGATGAGACTGTGCGTGCCATGTATGAGCAGCGTTATATCGGCGAGGCAAAGGGTTTGAGAGCACTCTTTATGTACTATCTGCTCCGTGCCCATGGTGGTTGGGCCAATGGAACACTCCTCGGTGTGCCTAATATTCTTGAGCCAACGGATGTAAACTCAGATTTCAATTCTCTGGAGGTGCGTGCTTCTTTTGCCGACTGCATGAAGCAGCTCATTGAGGATGCAGAAGAGGCTGTACGTGTACTTCCTGTTGACTACAAGGATACGGATAACGAGACAATGACCGTTAATTGCCTTGGCAAATCCTATACAGTTACAAAGGCTACTTACAATCGTGTACTTGGTTCCAACTTCGCCGGACGCTTAAGTGGTCGTATCGCCCGTGCCGTTCTTGCACAGGCTACATTGATGGCTGCATCTCCAGCCTTTGCCGATGGCAGCGGCGTAACCTACGAGCAGGCTGCCAAATATGCCAAGGCTGTGCTCGACCTCAATGGTGGCATCTCAGGCATCGATATAAATGGTTTGGAGTGGTATGCAGACCCAAACATGAAGGATCTTGATGGGGCAGAATGTCCTAAGGAAGTACTCTGGCGTACAGAGAAGAGCGAGAACAATGATTTGGAGACCAAGAACTACCCACCATCAATCTATGGTCAGGGTCGTATCAATCCAACCCAGAATCTTGTAGATGCATTCCCTGCAGCCAACGGTTATCCTATTACAGATAAGAAGAGCGATTATGACCCAGCTAATCCATACGCAAACCGTGACCCACGTCTGGCTAAGTACATTATCTATAACGGTCAGAAAGCAGGTTCAGGAGATGCTGTCATCAATACACAGGCAGACAACGCAGACAATCTCGATGGTCTCAACAAGGATGTTTCCAAGTCAACCCGCACTGGTTACTATATGAAGAAGCTCCTCCGTCAGGACATCAACCTGGATCCTACGGTTAACGGCAAGGCTTATCATTATACAGCCCGCATCCGTTACACAGAGCTTTATCTGGATTATGCCGAGGCAGCCAATGAGGCTTATGGTCCTAAGGGTGGCACAGGTTACTCAGCCTACGATGTCATCAAGGCAATCCGTGAGCGTGCAGGCTTGGGAGAGTTTGGTGAAGATCCATACCTGGAAGAGTGTGCACAGAGCAAGGAAAAGATGCGTGAGTTGATCAGAAACGAGCGCCGCATCGAGCTTTGCTTCGAAGGCTTCCGCTTCTGGGATCTGCGTCGCTGGAAGGCTAACCTCACAGAGGAGGCAAAGGGTATGAGTATCACCAACGAAGAGGCTGGCAAGAAATATACTCCAATCTCAGTGGAAACACGTAACTTCAAGGAGAATGCCTTCTATGGTCCTGTGCCATACGACCAGATTCTTAATTTCCCATCACTCGTTCAGAACACTGGATGGTAAAAAGAACAACATTTGGTAATAAAAAGAAAAAAAAGAAGATTATGAATAAAACATTCAGAAAAATAGGAACTGCAATCATGGGACTTGCCTTGGTAGCTGGTCTTTCTACCTCTTGTTCAAACGGAGATTGGGAAGATAGTCTTCAGGGAGGAACAGGCAATGGTGGCAACAACGGTAAGATATCTGTATATTTCGCTATGCAGGCACCTATCCGCGTTATCACCCTCGGTAATGACGATGATGCGGTAAACACCGACGACAATGCTCATCAGTTCAAGCTGCAGGCAACTTGGGGTGGTGGCTACAAGAATACCAAGGACTGTAAGATCAGCTATCAGATAGATCCTTCTCTTCTGCCAGAAGGCAGTGGTATGGAGGTGCTCCCTGAATCCTACTATACCCTGGAGGATCCTAACACCCTGACTATTCCTAAGGGAAAAATCATTGGTGGTACAACAGTGCATCTTACTGATGCCTTCTTCAACGATCCGAAGGCTGCTACTACTCACTATGTGCTGCCTGTAAGACTCGTTTCTTCCCTCACTGGTGATTCTATCATTGAAAAGCAGAACTACCAGATGATCTGTGTGAAGTACAAGAATCAGTACTCAGGTATGTATTGCAAGACAGGAACTACCAATATCCAGGATTTGAAGACCATTACCCACAAGAATGAGGATGCCCTGGATGTGGTTTCAACTGTAGGTTTCAACACATCTTCCATCACTTTCTCTTATCCGGTAAAGGAGTGGAAGCATGATGATGCAACGGATAGCTGGAGCCAGATTAATGCAACCAAGGAGATGACCTTCACGCTGGCATTCAATGGTGAAAACTGTAAGGTTCTTCATGATGGCAAGGAGATCGGTACTGGTACTTTTGCTCCTCGTGGCATTCAGGATTTCAGCGACAAGAACCGTATGGCTGATTGTCTGAAGATCAATTTTAATGCTACTGTAGTGACCAATGCTGGTGATGCAGAGCACGAGAAAACATGGAACATCTCTGCCGACTATGTGATGTCTATGATGAGTCGTGGCAACAAGCTTGAGTCATGGAAGTAATTTCGTAACAAACTAATGAAAATGAATTTAGTAGTATGAAAGTAAATAAATATATTATATCTGCACTGGTCTGCCCATTTGTTTTGGGCAGCTGTGCAGACTGGGATGACTGGAAATATGACGTCGAGAAGCCTCAGACCATCGCTCAGTATGAGTACCTCAACGACTATGCGCCATTGAAGGAGTGTCTGGATCGTGATGCTCATCCTGGCTTTAAGGTAAGTGCAGCACTTGCCGTGGACGAGTTCAACCAGCAGGGTCCTCTCTTCCGTCTTGCAGCCCATAACTTTGATGAGATTGTTGCAGGCAATGCCATGAAGATGGCTTCCTGTGTCAACGACCAGGGTGTGATGGATTTCAGTAAGGTATCTTCCTTTGTACGTGCAGCAGAAGATGCAGAGTTAACAGTTTATGGTCATACGCTTGCCTGGCATGCTCAGCAGCCTAGAAAATGGCTTGAGAAACTTATTGCAGACAAGGAACTGGATGTAGATCCTGATCAGAAGACTTTTACGGAACTTTCTCGCCAGACTTATCAGGATGGTCCATTCCCTTTCTATCAGATGGGCTGTGCTCCTGATATCATTAATGGTTCTATTCACTTTGTGCCAACAGGCGACTGGTCTCAGTTCTTCTGCATGACGGGCCAAAGTATGAAGGCTGGCAACTATGTTGCTATCTTGCATATCAAGTCAACCAAGGATGGTATGATTTCACTCACCGCACAGAATGGTTGGGGTGCTGAAGCTCAGAAAATCACTCAGAAGTTTACCGTTAAGGCTAACGAATGGGTTGATGCCGAGGTTGCTCTTAATGACATCCAGGGTGGAAACTATGATTTCATCCTGTTGCCTGAGACTTTTGATGGTACACTTGATCTGCAGTCTGTCACTATCGGTCAGTATGAGTCGCCTGCCATGGAGGTGGAGCAGGAGGTAAAACATCAGACTTATCAGGATGGTCCATTCCCTTACTATCAGATGGGCTGTGCTCCTGATGTCATTAATGGTTCTATTCACTTTGTGCCAACAGGCGACTGGTCTCAGTTCTTCTG
>ENA-OPFG01001250-OPFG01001250.1-human-gut-metagenome-genome-assembly--contig:-NODE-1250-length-13549-cov-4.133467_pt1 | contig 13549 bp, 15 predicted proteins | sample MGYA00241304_ERZ501542 | MGnify/ENA primary metagenome ERZ501542 (study PRJEB25962, sample SAMEA2042427) | human gut metagenome | biome: human gut; feature: human-associated habitat; material: faeces...
GGTCACAGGTTCGAGTCCTGTACCGCGCACCATCCGAAACCCTTGAAACCACTTGGTTTCAAGGGTTTTTCTTTGCCCAAAAGTGGATTTAGCCTTATTTTTAGCCTTATGAAGTCACCCGATAGAAACGGACTGGATAAATTGCTCCATCCGTAGGGCACTGTCCTGCTTCATTTGCTTCGTCACATGGCCATACACGTCCAATGTGAAAGCAGCGGTGGCATGGCCGAGATTTTCCTGCACGGTTTTAATGTCATCACCACTTTTGATACAGGCAACTGCGTATGTGTGGCGCAGGTCGTGAAAGCGGGTAGCTTGAGAGCCTATTTTTTTCACAATGCGCTTGAAGCAGTCATACACCGTGCGATAGGATAGGTAGCCGCCCGTCTGATTGGAAAAGACAAGCCCGTTTTCCTGCCATGCGTCGCCCGCCTCCATTCGCATACTGTTTTGTGCCAGCTTTTGAAGCCGGAACAGCAGCACCACAGATGGAGCTAATGAGATACTACGGGCGCGGTTGTTCTTCGGTGGAGAGAAGTAATATTGACCGCCCTTTTTCTGCTCCTTGCGGAGTTGGCGTTTCACTGTCAGAATTCCGTTTTCAAGGTCAATATGCTCCCAGCCTAACCCAAGTATTTCACCCTCGCGCAGCCCAGTAAACAGCGCGATTTTATAAAGGTATTCGTGGGGGCTCCCCTGTACCTCTTTCAGAAATGCAGTGACTTGATCTTCCTCCAGCGGGTGCATCTCTTTTTTGATGACACGCGGAAGCGTACATGCATCCGTCGGATTGACGCGCAGATAGCCGATCAGCACCGCTTGCTGCATGGCCTTGTGAAAAACACCGTGAATATTCTTTACCGTCTTTCCCGAAAGGGGATTGACTGCCGGGTCGGTCGGAGAAACAAGCTGATTGTAAAAGTGTTGTACTGTGTGGGTGTTTAGGGCTTCCAGCTTGATGTTCCCAAGATGCGGCACAATATATAACTCCACATTCTTCTTATAAAGATACGCCGTAGACGCTTTCACACCGCCGAGATAGTCCTGTGTCCAGATGTCCAGCCATTCTCCAACCGTCAGCTTACAGGGTGTTTTGTAGGTGCCATCGTCCAGCGACGCCGTGATCTGGCGCAGCTTCTGCGCCACTTCTTTCTGCGTCTTTCCGGTGATGCTGCGCTGGATCTGCTTGCCTGTACCGGGGTCAAAGCCCTCTGTGTAGCGGCCCTGCCAGTAGGTGTAGGTCTTTCCGTTCTTTGTTGTTGTGATCTTTCTGATGGAACCGGCACCACCGGCTCCTTTTCCTGTTTTTGTACGCGGCATATACGCTCCTTTCCGCCGCACGGAATGTACCACCTCCATGATATATCCCGCGCGACTGTTGTGCAAGTTTTATTTCTGTGGCAAAGATCTTTACTTCCGCAGGAACTCCAGCAGGGCCTCCCTCGGAATGCGAATCTGCCTTCCGACACGGACGCTTCGAATCTGTCCGCTGCGGATCAGCTCGTAGGCGGTGTTGCGGCCAATGCCGAGGAGGGGCATTAAGTCCTCTACCCGCAGAGTCATGGGAAGGTCATGCAGGTAGCGATACTTATTCTCCACGGGCAGTGCCTCCCTTCACGGACGCCAGATAAATATCCGTCACGTCGGGTCGCTCATGTCCCAACAGCCGGGACACGGTGAAATGGGCGTCTAAGGGCGTCATGCCGCCATCGACGAGGGATGTGTACTTTTCAGCGGCGTAGGTATGTCGTAACCCATGGAAGGTAATGCGTCTGTCCGGTGCGGTGGAGTCACAGATAGCATCACGGTGGCGGAGGATGAACTGCTGCATGCCGTTGATGGCCCGGTCGGTGGGAACGCCGTCCGGCACCAGCAGCTTGTGGCCGCGTTCCGTTTTCTCCAGCAGCCTTTGTAGCATCATCGTGATGCGGTCGTCCTCGATGGGGACGATACGCACCTTGCCGCCCTTGCCCTTTACGGTGAGGGCATTTTCACGCAGCGCACGCTCCGCCGCAGCGGTGTCCATACGGAAACACTCGTGGATGCGCAGACCGGCATAGCGAGCCAGATACAGGGCGAGAATGTAGTCCTCCCTCTCCTCCGCCATGGCGCGGCCAATCAGCTTGCCGAACTCCGGGTTCGTCCATGTACGATCCTGCTGCCCGAAGCGGCGGCGTTCCAAGGCAACGCCCAGTTCTTCATTACCCGGCAGTGTGTAGCGGGGATGGGACATCTTATCGTGGAAAAAGCGGATGGCGGAGAGGTCGGTCTTGATGGTGCTGGCTGACTTGCCCTGCTCCTGCAAATAGAGAACGTAGCTCACCAGATGCTTGCCGCTGATGTTCTCCAGCTTTTGCAGATGGTAGTAAGTTGCGAGGTAGGCGCAGAAACGCTTGACCGCCTCATAGTAGCGATCTTTCGTGCGGAAGCTGCCCTGTCGGTTATGCCGCGCCAGCTTGTCCAACTGGGTAACGAGGGTGTGGTAAATGCCTTTTGTGGTCATATCAAAAAAGCTCCTTGTAATCGTAGTCGTGTTCAGATGGGCGCACTTCACCCGTTGGCAAGGAGAGCCGTTTCCGGCGTATCTCCGCAGAACTGATAGACTGCCGCAGGCGGAAAACCTTGGTATTGCGTGTTTTCCGCGGCTTGCCTGTGTGTCTGTCTCTCTTTACTTGTGCCAGGTCAGTACGCTGCCACATGGGGCAAAATACCCTGCTCCGATAGAGCGGTGGCGGACACCATGCCGCTGAACTCGGCTGCGGAAGGCTCCGCCGGTGTCCTGTGATCCGCCCGGTGACGGATCGAAGGATGTGCGATACCCCGTATGACCGGCACCGCACTCTGACTGCGGCATACAGGGCGGGAGCTTGCCTCTCCCTTGACGATTTTCCTGCCGTATCGTCCTGACAGCTTTTACAAAACTTCTTTTTCCTGATCTGCGCCGAATTGATTTCGGCACTCTCTCTTTTTCTGCGGTATCGCGGCGGTGGCAAGTGCCGCGACAAAAATAGTAAGCAAAAACGCAGGAAGAATCTTCCTGCCATTTCGGCTTCATACGATCCTTCCTGCGTTTGCAGTATTGTTCAATTTTCACTGTCGCCCACCGTCAGGAGGGCATAGTTTGACATACTTCAAGTTCTTAGTCAGAGCGAAAAGCTGTTGATAGCTTTCCACCCGTGCCTGCTCTGCTCCGACCTAAATGCGCGATGCCTTAAGTACAGGCACATCATAGCACGGCGGAAGGGCGGCGTACAGGTGGAAACTGCCGCGAGAGAATTTCTCGCAGCATAGTCATTGAAATATAAGGGCGCAATGGCCCTAATCTCAAACGGGAGCATAATGCTCCTCAAGTACAAACTTAACAACGTGTGCGGTGCAGATAATAGACCTGCAAATGGTGCACAAATAACTGAACAATTTTTATATACCACAATATATTGTGGTTGTCAACACTTGTATCCATATATGTACGCAAGTGTTGACAACATCATTTCCCGTTGCCCGGATACCATTAAACCACTGAAACAGTATTGCTCACAATGAATATACAGCAAATCTGTTATTATAAAAGCACAGGCGCGGTTGACCCGCGCCTGTGCTTTTATTCTTTTGAAATCAAACTCCGTGCTATTTTCCTTTCAGTGCCAAACTCTCAGGGCAACTAAATCTCCCGGTTCATAACACCCAAATCAATAGTCATAATTGACTACCGCCCCATTCGCAGCATCAACATAGGCGATTCTACCATCGGTAGAAATTAATTCATACGCCAGCTTATAGGTCGACGAATTTTCCTCAATCGGAGCATATACCAAGCTTGAGCGAAGCAAATTGAAATCGTTATGCTCTGCGCTTGACAGAGACGCCAGAGCCGCTGTCTCCGAAATCAACTCTCTTCTACTGATAACGCGAGCATATTCTGCAGTATTTCCTCCGGTGGCTTCCTTCCAATAGTTCTCAACCGCATAAATACCGTTTGCGTCAACGCCTACTACGATAGATGCATCTGAAATTCGTATCCCATTGTATGTGTTAAAGTAATGATAGACACGCTCTACGACGGTTTCACTTCCATCAACCGCACCACCTGTCTCAATGTCTACCGCGTCTCTGTATACAGGTGTCTGAACACAGACCAAATCGCTAAATCGATCGGAGCCCAATGCTTGCTTGACAAGAGCATCTGCGGTCGCAGTATCCACCACTAGGTCTGCCGTGGCAGAAATTGACTCTCTGTTTTCGAACGCTACGCCAATTCCAGCGCGTGTTACGGGTTCGGATACTGTAATATACAGTGGTACAGCATCGTTTTTTGCCGCTTTAGAATAGCTCACAACTTCCGACCCTGTCAGTCCACTTCTAAATCTATACACAGCCGCATTACTCGATGGCGTCGAGTATGTGTTTCCTGGGAATCCCGGAATACGGTAGTACTCATTGCTGTTATGTGTATAGACAAGAACCGCCCAAGGATAGATAGTATTTGCAAATGTATTTCCATACTGCCAAGAATACTTCACGCTGTTTCCGGCATTAGCATATGTAAAGAAATTCTCTGCTATGGTAACATCTGTTGAGTGACCCGGGCCACGTTCATGGTACCCCGCAATAGCTCTGACGGAAGATGCCCTCATCGCCCGTGCATAATAATGCATGATACTGCTGTCCAACTGAAAACATGCAGCTAACATCAGTACCCTCAGTTTATCTGTTGAAGTCCATTCAGAATCTGCACGCCATGTGCTACTATTGACTCCTAGGGTTTCCGCGACATTGAACTGAGAATACGTCCCGCTTGCAGAGCTGGGATCACTGGGGACGGTGTTTAAAGTTGCAATTCCGCCAGTCCTTCCGCCATGTCCAGAATAATATGCAAAGTCATAGAGTTTCGAATACAAGAAATTTGTTGCGTTTGCCCTGATTTGATCCATAGAAGACGAGTTTCTGTCGTTGTACGTCCAGCCCGTCTCCACTATGCTGGTCGTAGTATAGCTACCCGAGTCGAGCAAACCATTCTCCGCGGCTCTGCAATCATTCTCTTCGTTTGTATTTCCCTGCATTATACGGGCAGTATATGTTGTTGATCTACTGCCATTACCACGCATGTCCGCAGCGTTTTCAAAAATTGTTTTTTCTGCCACATCACTTGCACCATCGCTGATCGCAAACGTAAAGGTCGGCGAAAGCAACGCAAATACAAGACACAAGCAAATAATTGATCTCAGTTTTCGTATCTTCATGCAAATTTCCTTTCTCTCTAAGAGCGATCGCTCTATCACTTTTAAACGTCAGAAGTAGTACCTTTCACTGTGTCTCCACTGCGAAGAACTTGGTTGAACTATTAGGGAACTTCTCTACACCCTCCCTTCTATCTACTAATAGATCCTGTACAGATAATACCAGCTGTCGCCGGTGTTGTGCCCCGTCTCATCGGTTACATTGTTGTCCACCATGATGGTGTCGTTATCAAACCAGTCCGCATAATGCTCATTTCCGACTTCTTTCGTATCGCGTTCTATTGCGAAGAGCCGCATCTTTTTGAAATCTATGACGGACAGGTGGCACAGGCTGCCATTGGTAGCGTCCCGCTGGATAAGTGCAAGCTTATCGCCCTCCGGGCTGCCCACAAGTTCCGCATATGGCCAATCTACATTGGGCCACAAAGCTCCCTCTATCATATTCCGCTCTCCGCTTCGCAGATCAACGACATAGATATGGCGTTCTCCGTCCACCTCCAGCATATATGCACCTTCATCGTGCGGCACATATACCAGTCCGGGTGAAAATGGCTCCGTTCGTTCGGTGCCATGCCAGAGGACATCAGGGTTTGTGAACGCCGTGGCCGCCGTACTGCCAACGACGCCGGCCGCCTGCCGCTGGACGTCAACGTTCCACGTTGTAATCATGCCGAAGTCTATCGGCGATGCAGGTGTCTCTCCACGTACATACGCCGCAAGGTCTGCCTCATCCACCGCGCCGCCGGTCAGCGAATGGCAGGAAAAGATGCCTTCACCGATGTAGCTGCACCCAGTCAGTGCCGCACCGCACAGTTCATCAAGGCAGGTGAGTGGTTCCGTACCGATCGCTGCACAGTAATACCTTCCTGCATTCAAAAGGAGGTATTTACCATCACGCGTTATATGAACAGCTTTGAGGAACGGCAGTTCATCCATTACTGCGGCGGGAATCAGCTCCTGCACGCCATCCTCATACAGGTCGATGATAACGGGATATTTACCATCCAGAAGCAGGAGTAGCTTTTCGCCCGTGCCGGGTACAAATTGCAGCACCGCATATTGACCCGTCACGCTGTCGGGAAGCTCCACATAGCCGAGAGCACAGCGCCCCTCTTTATCCTCCGCCCACTCCAGATATACACCGTAAGCCGTTCCGTTGTACGAAAAGTCTCTGCGGGTGCTTTGCAGCTCGAGTTTGACCAGCTCACCGTCCTCCTGCTTATACAAATCGTAGTGACTCCCTTGTTTGTACTCGATCTCATCGGAGCAGATCGCAAATAACCCATTTGCGGCGTGACCGTTGTTGGGAACACGCACTCTTGTGACGGTGATATTTTTCCCAGCCGCGTCATCGCCTGTGAGGGGTTGATCCTCTACCGGAACGCGTTCCACATGATCCTCTGCGGAGATATGAAAGAAGGACAGGACTGCTGCACGGAACTCCTGATCCACGGCAAAGGCGACGGCGACAATGCACAGAAGGACGGCCAGCACAGCAGCAACACCAACTGTCATTTTTCTGAATCGCGGTCTCGCAGCAGCAGCATCTCCCCTATAGTGAAAAGCTTTTGCGTCCAATACAGCGGCATCATTCACCGCGCCGATGGCATCTATCAGTTGATTGCTGTTCATAACACATACTCCTCACTTACCAGACAATTATGCAGCGCCTTACGAGTCCGATGAAGCATGACCTTTACTTTACTTTGAGAATAGCCAAACTGCTCGCATATCGCGGAAATAGAATCCAGATACCAGTACCGGCAGAGAAACACACGCCGCTCTGCGGTGGGTAGATCGTTGACAAATGTGTTGATCCTCTTTTCCAGATCAGCGGCAAGGACATCCTGTTCAACGTTTTCATGGGAGGGAACGCAATCGTTTAGCTCATCCAAAGCAGCGGCGAGCTCACCGCCTCGCTTTGCTGCGCTACGCTTTCTCCACCGGTCGATAGAGATACGGCGGGTCAGTTTTCCCAAAAACGCAGATAACGCGGACGGGCGGTGCGGAGGCATAGTATTCCATGCGTCAAAGTATGTATCGTTGACACTCTCCTCTGCATCCTCTGCATCCGCGAGAATGTTGTAGGCAATGCCGTAACAATATTTCCCATATTTGATTGATGTCTCGGTAATGGCGTCTTCCGACCTTATCCAATAAAGATCGACTATTTTATCATCGTTCATACCTTGCTCCTTTCCTTTAAGGGAAATATCCATCATCTATCTACTCGCAAAAAACGCAGAAAGGTTACAGATATTTTACCTGATTATTAAAAAAGATAAGGTGTCCCCCATTTTTGATCAGCTAAAAAACAGAAATAGAACACGCATAATTGCTGTCAACTCTCATCAAGAAGCTCTTGATTTGCTGAAATTCCTACAAGTGAGGTTTCCAAGAACGCCCTGATAAATAGCTATGCCATATATCCACTGCAGAAAAAAGCTTGCCATTAGAAGATGGCAAGCTTTTTCATATACCAGAGTGTTAACATCGCCATGGAGAAGCCGTTATTTCGCAACAACGCTCTTTGTTACCACTGTTCTTGAATCACTACCAAAAGCGTCCTTAGCATAAATCGTTACGATTGCGCGATACGTTCTTCCCGATACTCCCGAATAAGTATAAGAACCGCTAAACTCGTCTGTGTTGCTTCCTAGTAAGCCATTATAGACCGTTCCAACCTTTGTAGTCGACTCTTCCCATGCCGTACCGTTCTTTTCTTGAATAACAATTTTCGTTGCACCAATAGTATTCATCGTGCTCTTTGCATAAATGATAAAGTCAACAACAACCTCTCCCTTCGCAGAGCTTGTCGCAGAAGTCGAATAAATACTAAAGTAGTCACTCGCTCGCAATGGCACAATTTCTGTGTTTTCCGCAGGAGCCGCTTCAACTCCACAAACGCAGAATGACACTAACAAAATGAGCGTAAGGAAAAAACTCATCTTCTTCATTTGCTCTATAGCCTCCTCCAAGTAGTTATGAATTAATTGATTCGTAAACTTCTTCTACAGACAGTTCGCCGGTAATCGCACAAGTTACACACTCTTGCGGCATCCATGTTACCGTCAACGTCGAATTATTCGACATAATGTAGTAAGTAATGCCCTTGCTCTCACAGATAAGCAGATCCTGAGCATCTTTCTCGAAAATAGTCTGATCTACCGCATCTTGAGAGTCGTACACAAGCACCATCAAAGAGTAGGTTCGGTTTGTAGATTCGTACTTTGCCCTAATAGCAGTAACGTCTGTCAAAGTTCGGACGGATGCGCCAACCATAGAAAAGCCATCCAGTTCCCATTCGGGCGCAGTGTTTCTGCTAATATCACAAGCATCCAAAGCATCATTCAACGTTTTATACTCACCACTTATACTATCATCAGCCTTGTTTGCAGAGTCTACATCTCTATCTGCCGACGATATGCCAAAATGGAAAGTCTCGTCTGTCCAACGCGCAATAGCTCCAAAAACATCAAGACCAAGAGCCTGGGCTGTTACCATACTCCCCAGTGTAACCAAAATCGCAACAATGACTACTGTGCGGGTTTTCCATCGAGAAACCTTTTTGCTTGCCTTTTCAGCCGCGCTTTCCACTAACCGCGAGTGCTTATCAAGAAAGCGAGTCAAAGACGCTTCCACGTCAAAATCCGGAGCTCCGTTCTCGGAACTGTCAATTTTTTCCAAGCATTGATCCGCCCACATCGATGAATATGTCAAATCATCTGACGCATCCCACATATCTGCCAGTGCATCAATCCATTTATCGGTCAATACATCATCAAGACGCTCATGATTTTGAGAAATATTATCTTCCACATCATTTGTTGAAGACAGATTATTCTCTCGCATCTTTGTACACCTCCTCTTTCCTATATTGATTACACTCGCCAAAGCATTACACTTAAATTCTAGTTATGTAGTGTTTCTTTCGCTTTCTATCAATTCCTTATAATGAGCCTTTGCTCTAAATGCTCGTGTTCGACAATTCAAGATAGATATACCCAAGTGATGTGCTATATCTTCATACGGCATCTGTTTCTCATATAAAAGGACGAGAATCTCTCGCTCTTTCGGAGACAATCCCCTTGGTAGTAAATCTTCTAGGGGCTCGTAATAGGTATCTACAGTAGCGCCTGCTTCATCGTAAACCAACGGCATTTCAAGTCTATACCGAGCAGATTTCGTTTCGTCCATAATTAAATTCTTCAATGTTTGGCTCAACCACCCACCAATGTTTGGGTGGCTAACGAGACTTTCCTGCTTATATAACAATATCAGGAACGTTTCTTCCACCAAATCTTCGGCTAAGTGTCGGTCTCGTAAGACATAGAACGCTTGCTTGAAAAGGCGAGCAGAATGTTCCTGATATAGTTTTATAAACCATTGATTTTGTCCAGTCATGTAGGGTATCCCTCCCCCTGCGCGCCCCCTCGCGATCTACATCAAGGGAAGAAAATATCACAAACTTGCAGTAACTTTTTCAAATCATCCCTTGAAAAATTTCTAACCCGATATGTTAATGCTTCTTGGAGATCACTACTTTCCAATTCCAGCAAATTGCAGCCTAATAAGCAATTTGCATCCACCCTGAGCGCATTTGCGATTTGAACCAATGTAGTCAAACTTAATGGCTGACCACTTTCAATATGCGAGATGTGCTGCGGGGACATATCGATTATATCTGAAAGCTCATTCTGTTTCAATCCCGTTCTTTGCCGAAAGAAGCGAATATTATTCCCAATCTCTTCATAATTCAAATAATCCTGCTTTTTTCTCACGTATATCATCCCTTATAAATATCATACTGATATTGTACCGAGATTTGTCTCTCATATAAACGGATTAAAAAGGCACAAATGCTTTTGTAGTTTAATTTTTGGCAAATATTTATTAAGCTATTGTATGATGCAAAACTATCTCGTGTAATGATTCGATGCGTCTATTCAATTAATTGATTATGTCCCTTGCCTCTAATTCAAAATAGTCCGCACAAGGTTATCCGCCATGTTAATTTCTTAGTAGTATAGTTTTACCATTTGTCTATATTTATCTTTTCAGCAAGAGATCGTAGCACTTCTTCACGATGCCCGCCTAATTGATGCCTACATTCATCTAAAGCAGATATTTCTTCCACCTCGCTTTTTGACAAGATGGTTCCCTTATTGCAGAGGCCCTCCTTTTGAGAAATTTTACAAAATTTTCAAACAGGAGGCTATATCCATGCGAAAACAACAGCAAACAGGGACATCGAACTCAGCCCAAAATCAATTCACCGCATATCTCCTTGTGGCAGTTCACAACTATAAGGTAGGTTATCTTAAGAAGTACGCTGGCATAAGGAGCACTGAACTACCCATTGAGTCATGCTCAACTGAACATGCGTTTTCAATTGAGCATGACTTCATTTCTGATTTGCCTTGTATGCAGCAATTAGAAAACGAAAAGCTGTTAACTGCTTTACAAAATTTGAGCGATCGAGATCGTTATATATTCCTCTCCAGAGTTTTGGACGGGAAAAGCATTTCTCAAATTGCTCACATACTAAAAGCCCCTTACGGGACAGTTGCAATGGCTTATCATCGCACAATTATCCGCCTTCGAGCGGCGATAGGAGGTGCACAAAATGGCTAGTTTTTCAATTCTCTTTGCCCGTGCGAAAGCTGGAGATGCTACCGCAATCACAAAATTACTCAGCATGTATATGCCACTTCTATATAAAGAGGCTGTCATTGCTGGCATTTTTGATGAAGACTTATTTCAAGAGCTATGCTTAGTTTTTCTAAAATGTATCTCAAAATTTAACATCATGTAATGTCTCCCCGTCATGCTACATATGACATGGCGGGGAGTTCTTTACATTGTGGTGTAGTCCAAGCAAACATTTAATTTTCTATTATTTCAGTAAGAATTAATATAATGTAAATTTATATTACGAATGTAATAAATTGGCTTTCTCAATCAATAAAGGCATATCCGCGGTATTTAGATGAGGCATAAAAGTGTTTAAGAAAGGATGGTCAACAATGAAAAAAAGACTGACTGCTATTTTTCTCTCACTCTGCATGTGTCTATCGCTCTGCACAAGCACATTTGCAGCAAGCTCAAGCATGCAATCCCAAATCGAAGCTGAAATACAAAGTGAGAAAAATCGGGTTTTTAGCGAGGTATATCGCCAGCTTGAAGCACAGAATGCGCTATCTCACATGGCCATATACGAAGAAATACTTGGCCCCGAAATAGAGATGTCCATTATGGCAAAGCATGGAATCAGCTTATGTGATGCAAATTATTATGCGCCATACGGTGGCGTAGTCTCTTATACGAAATCCGATTGCGATGTAGCTATCACATATCTAGACTATGACAACTCTTACTACTATGTCTTAGATCACTACAGTTTTAAAGTCAGTTCGATAATTCAAGCACTTATGGGATATATCCCTGTTGTTGGCGGAGTTTTTTCTGGTATTTTTTCACTTCTATCAATTGTTGATTCTACGGCTTGTACATCCATCAAAAATTGTCAAGGCTATGCCCAGATAATGAATGTCTACAACCGGAACGATAGTACTACATCTTCTTTCGTATCAGGCTGGCGCAATCACTCCACCATGATAATCCCCTCTGATGCAACAAATTCTTATGCGAATCTTTTCCCACAGCACAACCCGTTTGAATAATCGTCCTAAGAACTATCAGTTAAAAGGGCAAGATTCACTTCGATTCGGCCTTCCAAAAATATGATAGGCAAAGAGTGCAAAACAAACCGAGAAATTGCAGGAGCAGCAGATTCGGAGGTGTCTCTAAGATATGAAATGCAGTTCAAACATAGCAACTCGAATATATGGTCTTTTCGTGATTGCATGTCAAATTTTATTCTTTGCTGTTTTAGCTTTTTTGTATGATGAATTTACATTTGGCTTCAGACTAATTCGGCATATGCCATATGAGGAATTTATCTGGATTATTCAACAGCCCAGCCACAACACAGTAGTCACAACCTCTTGCTATCTGCTACGAGACATTCTTTCCTGTGGTTCTTTATTTGGCATCGTACATTTATTGTTGCGATCACCCATACGCAACCGGTGGAAGATTTTCATTCCAGGAATCGGATTTGTGATTCTTGCTGCTTTCCTTTTTTTTGTTGTACCTAGCATCGACCATATTCGATTATATATGGAGTTTATCCCCATGGAGATTATCTCATTGGATTTGCTTGTTATACTTGTATTGCAAAAGAACTTAAAGGAAGCATATAGCTGATCCAAAGAGAATTTCCAAATGAATATGGTGGGAACGTATATGTTTACCTTTTTGTTCTCGGCTTGATCACATATTTTGTAGTGAGGTATTTGATCCTGTAATCGCTTAAATATAGTCACATAAAAACAAGTAGGATCAGTGAACATTATGTTTACTGATCCTACTGTTTTTTGCTCTTATTGCATAGTGGAAATGAAAGGACAATTTGAGCATTCTCCCACTACGGTACGATTCTTGTTATAAGAAAAGCCTAACAGTTGTAGCAGTCATAACCTGAGAATAAAGGCTTTCGGTGTACCTTTAGCCGTGCGAACAATAAAAGGCAATCAGAAATTGTACCGATAGCCATTGCTCCTCGATGAAAAGTCTGGTAACATGAAAGTGGAAGAGTGTCGATTGTCAGTAAGCGTCCCGCTGAAAGGAGATATCCTATGAACGTGACTGTTGCGGATTGCCTGAGACTTCCCACACTGCGTGAAGCGCAGCTAGTCGCCGGTGCAAAAGGGTTGGATCGTGCGGTGTCCTCCGTCAGTGTGCTGGAGTGGCCGGAGACAAATCTATTATCTGACGAGTTAATTGTCGGAAACGAACTGGTTATATCTGCTCTCGTGACCATTAAAGATGATGTTGCCCGACAGTGCTGTGTATTGCGGCATTTGCGAAGCATGGGCGCGGCAGGACTTGTCCTGTTTTATGTTGGGGTCTTTATTCCTCAGATCGACGATGCACTGATTGCCGTTGCGGATGAGATCAACCTCCCGCTGATTGCCATGCCCTTTGGCCGCATGGACTTCCGATACTCGGATATGATCACGGATATAGTCGAGTATATCCACAAGCGGCGAATGCAGGGCAATTATTATACTGCGGAAGTGATGAACAGCATTGCGCTTTTGGAGCCACAGCAGCGGAACATCAACACCGCCTTGCGCCTGCTGTCCGACCGTATGCGCTGTACTTTGCTGCTGACGGATCGGTATCTGGAACGAAGGGGCGCGGCGGCATGGCCGGTTTCCAACCAATGGGACTACCCGGCGCTTTTG
>ENA-OPFG01001255-OPFG01001255.1-human-gut-metagenome-genome-assembly--contig:-NODE-1255-length-13504-cov-2.141795_pt1 | contig 13504 bp, 12 predicted proteins | sample MGYA00241304_ERZ501542 | MGnify/ENA primary metagenome ERZ501542 (study PRJEB25962, sample SAMEA2042427) | human gut metagenome | biome: human gut; feature: human-associated habitat; material: faeces...
GAATGAGCGATTCCCTAATTAGGGAATCGCTACAAAATAGTTGAGATAACTGGAGTATAAGCTAAATTACTTTAGACGTGAAATGATTAGTGGCAGATAAAAATGTCACTTTTCTTTTTACATTGTTTTGGAGTAGAAAGAACTAAAATAAGAGAAATTTTTTTAGCAAGATTCCTCTTTGCGTATACAAAGGGTTTTTGATAGTTGGGAAAGTCCCAAACCCTTTTATGAAATGGAGATGATAAATTGAAGAAGGATAAAATTATAACAATTAGAGTTAGTGAAAAAGAGAAGAAAAAATTAATTGAGAAAAGCGAAGTTGCTAAACTTAGTTTATCAGAGTATTTGATTAAACAAGGTTTAGATAAAGATATAGTGATAGTTGATGGATTAAATGAAGTGGCAACAGAGCTCAGAAGAATAGGAAATAATATAAATCAATTAACATATTTGGCGAATAGTGGAAGGATTTATACTGTTGATTTAAGTGAGGTGAAACAAGAAATAGGAAAGGTATGGAATGGAATTAATGAGTTACAAAATAAGTGGTAAGAAAACATTAGAAATTATAAAAACTTTTTCGACAAAATAGCTTAAAATATTGGGATTTTTATTGTTAAAAATTGGATTATGTGATATAAAATAAATAGGATAATTAGAAATTTTTTGGAGGATAAAATGAATAGTGAAGAAGAGTTACAAGAACTAGAAAAAAAATTATATGCTGCAGCTGATAAAATGAGAGGAGCAGTTCCAGTATCTAGTTATAAATTTATAATATTGGGATTGATATTTTTAAAATATATATCTGATGCATTTGAAGAAAGATATCGCCAATTAGTTGAAAATGGAGATGGAATGGAAGAAGATAGAGATTCATATACAATGGATAATATCTTTTATGTTCCAGCTAAAGCAAGATGGGAATATTTAAATGCACATTCTAAAGATGCAAATATAGGACAATATATAGACGAAGCACTTGATGAAATAGAAAAAGAAAATCCATCATTAAAGGGAGTACTAATAAAAGAGTATAATAGCCCAGATTATAGAAACGTAAATCTTGGAGAATTAATAGATTTATTTACAAATATAAAAATTGGAAGTAAAGAAGCTCAAGATAAAGATATTTTAGGAAGAATATATGAATATTTCTTAGGAGAATTTGCAGCAAAAGAATTACAAAAAGGTGGAGAATTTTATACTCCAGCATGTCTTGTTAGAACAATGGTAGAAATGATAGAACCATATAAAGGAAGAATATATGACCCATGTTGTGGTTCAGGAGGAATGTTTGTACAAAGTACAAAATTTATTGAAAGACATCAAGGAAAAGTACAAGATTTAGCCATATATGGACAAGAAAAGAATCCAACAACATGGAAATTAGCAAAAATGAATTTAGCAATTAGAAGTCTAAATGGTGATATTGGAAAATTTGCAGATGACACATTTCAAAATGATTTGCATAAAGGATTAAAAGCCGATTTTATTTTAGCAAATCCACCATTTAATATAAGTGATTGGGGACAAGAAAAATTATTACAAGACCCAAGATGGAAGTATGGAATACCACCTAAAGGAAATGCCAATATGGCATGGGTAGAACATATGATAGATAAATTATCAATAAATGGTAAAGCAGCAATAATATTAGCAAATGGAGCATTATCTTCTGATACTTCAGGAGAGGGAGAAATAAGAAAAAATATATTAGAAGCAGATCTAGTAGATTGTATTTTAGCAATGCCATCAAATTTATTTTATACAGTTACAATTCCTTGTAGTATTTGGATTATAAATAGAAATAAAAAGCAAATTGGAAAAACATTATTTATTGATGCAAGAGAAATGGGAAATATGGTTACAAGAAAGTTAAGAGAACTTTCTGATGAAGATATTAATAAAATTTCAAGTACATATCATAATTTTATTAATAATGTAAATTACGAAGATATTGCAGGATTTTGCAAAGTAGCTGATATTTCTGAAATAAAAGAAAACAACTATATTTTAACACCAGGAAGATATGTTGGAACAAAGGAAGTTGAAGATGATGGAATACCTTTTGAAGAGAAAATGAAAGACTTAACATCAAAGTTAGCAGAGCAAATGCAAGAAAGTGAAAAACTAGATGAGGAAATTAAAAAGGTGTTAGGAGCGATTGGATATGAAATCTAGAAAATTTAATGATAACTGGAAAGAATATGTATTGTATGATTTAGCAAATTGGAAAAATGGACTTGCTTTTAATAAGATAAATTTTTCAGAAGATGGATATCCAATTATAAAAATTGCAGAGCTAAAAAATGGAATAACTTCACAAACAAATTTTACAAAAGATAAATGCTCAGAAGAAGTATATTTAAGAAAAAATGATCTAATTTTTTCTTGGTCTGGAAATCCTGAAACATCCATAGATGCGTATTTATATGACTTACCTGAAGGATATCTTAATCAACATAGTTTTAAAGTTACACCACATGAATTTATAAATAAATATTTTCTTTTTTATGTATTAAAATACTTAAAACCAATATTTAAGAAAATTGCTAGTAATAAACAAACAACAGGATTAGGTCATATAACAATTTCTGATTTAAAGAATTTAAGGATAAAGATCCCAACAATGGAAATCCAAGAAAAGTTTTTAAAGATAATAAAAAGAATAGATGATAAAATTAAATTAAATAATCAGACAAATGATAATTTGTTATATAATGTGGCTTAATAATTAAACAAATGATAATTTGTTGAAGATAGGTTTAGAATTATTAAAGGAAAATTTTAACAAAAAAACAGAATATGAAGTATTGTCAAATGCTATTAAATTTGTTAAGGGGAAGAGACCTTTAGATATAACACCTGAGATAAAAGAGAAATATAAAAAATATTTAACAATAGCCTGCTTGAATGGACAAGAATCAAATTATGCAGATCCTACTAAAATGGTATTATCAAATAATGATTTATTAATGGTTATGGATGGAGCAAGTAGTGGAGATGTTTATTATACTGGACAAGGTATTGTAGGTTCTACATTATCAAGAATTGATTGCATTGATAGTAATTACATTTCTGAATTTATATACTTTATTATGAAATATTATAAAGATTTAATACAAAGTAAAAATACAGGATCAGCAATACCACATACAGATAAAGTATTTGTTGGCAATTTGAAAGTACCAAAATTATTAATAGAAGAACAGGAAAAATATAAAACATTATTGTATAAAATATTGAAAAACATGAACGAAAATAAAATATTGGAACAATTAAGAGATACACTACTACAAAAACTTATGAATGGAGAAATAGACCTAGATAAAATAGAAATATAATCATACAAATTACTATTTGTTTAACTAATTTACATAAAATGATATAATATTCTTTAGAGGAGGAATATTATATGATTAAAACAGACATAATTATTAACATTACAAACGATATGGCACTTGTACTAACGCAATATCAATTAGAAAAATTAAAAGAAACACTTGAGAATAATTTAAAAAAAGTTGAAATAAATATTTTAACTGATGAAAAAGAAAAACAACAGATAAAAGAAACCAATGATAATTATATAAATATTTTTCTTTCTGCAAAAGAAATAGAAGGTTGTTCAACTAGAACTTTAAAATACTACAGAGAAATAATCGAGAAATTAATAAATACAATAGATAAGCCAATTAAAGAGATTCAAACAGAAGAAATCAGAAAATATTTAGCAGATTACAAAGAAAATACAAAATGTAATGCGGTAACTATTGATAATTTAAGAAGAGTTTTATCTAGTTTTTTTGCTTGGTTAGAGGATGAAGACTATATTATAAAGAGTCCCGTTAGAAGAATACATAAGGTAAAAACACCAACAATAATAAAAGAAACTTTAACAGATGAAAATCTTGAAAAATTACGAGATACAAGTAATTGTATTAGAGATCTAGTACTAATTGAATTGCTATATTCAACAGGAATAAGAGTTGGTGAATTAATAAAGCTAAATATCTCAGATATTAATTTCGAAGATAGATCTTGCAAAGTATTGGGAAAAGGGAACAAACAGAGAGAGGTTTATTTTGATGCAAGAACGAAAATACATCTGAAACAGTACATAAACACACGAAAAGATGAGAATGAAGCTTTATTTGTTTCAAAAAATAAGCCTCATCAAAGATTATCAATTGCTGGAATTGAATTAATAGTTAGAAAATTAGGATTAGAAACAGAAATAAGTAAAGTTCATCCACATAAATTTAGAAGAACACTAGCTACAATGGCAATTGATAAAGGTATGCCAATAGAGCAAGTACAAAAATTATTAGGACATGTAAAAATAGAGACAACTATGCATTATGCAATGGTAAATCAAAATAATGTAAAAATATCACATAGAAAGTATATAGGGTGAAAAAATGATAAAATTTAAAATACTAAAAGCAGAGGATTATTGTGATTCTGTAAGAGATGGAACACATGATTCTCCCAAAAAAACAGATAGTGGATATAAATTAATAACATCAAAACATATTAAAGAATATGGCTTAGATTTAGATTCTGCATATTGTATTTCGGAAAAAGATTTTAATAAAGTAAATGAAAGAAGTGCTGTAAATATAAATGATATTTTATATAGTATGATTGGAACAATAGGTTTGATGTATAGAGTCGAATCACAACCTAATTATGCAATAAAAAATATGGGACTTTTCAAAATAAGTGATGAAATCAAAAGCAAATGGCTATATTATTACTTAAAATTGCCCAAAACGCAAAATTACATTAAATCATTATTAAATGGCAGCACACAACAATATATTACTTTATCAAATTTACGACAAATACCAATAGAAATGCCTGAAAATAAAGGCGATATGAAAAAAATTATTAAAGTATTAGACTTAATAGACAAAAAAATACAAATAAATACTAAGACAAATGATAATTTGTATGAATTAGGAGATGCATTGTATAAGGAATATTATTCAAAATATGAAAATGAATTACCTAATGGATATAAGTATCTGGATTTAAATGAAGTATCAGTAAATTTTGATTCAAAAAGAAAACCTATGTCTAGCAGAGAAAGAGAACAACATAAAGGAATATATCCATATTATGGAGCAACTTCTATAATAGACTATGTAGATGATTATATATTTGATGACACATATCTATTGATGGGAGAAGATGGCACTGTAAAAACTAATGAGGGTTATCCTGTTTTACAATATATATGGGAAAAAAGTTGTATAAACAATCATACACACGTATTACAAGGAACAATAATAAGCACTGAACATTTAATGTTTGCATTAAGAAAAAAGAATATAGAGACTTTAATTACAGGAGCTGTGCAACCAAAAATAAATCAGGAAAACATGAATAAAATCAAAATAATAATAGCCACTGATGATATTAATATAAAATTTGAAGAACAAATAAAGACAATTGTTGATAAAATAAAATTTAATTCAATTGAAAATATAACACTAACACAGTTAAGAAATACACTACTACCAAAGTTAATGAATGGAAAAATAGATTTAAATAAAATAGAGGTGTGAAGATGGATTTACTTGAAACAGCAGATAAGTATGGATTAAGTCCAATAATAGGGAATAAAGTTTTTATATTAAAAAATCCTTTGCAAATATGTATAGATAATAAAACATATTTATTAAATATGGATGAATTTATATATGATATTAATATTGATTTATATTGTTATTTAATAAAAGAATATAATAAAAATAACACTTTAATGTTAAGGTTATATAAACAAATGTTAATTGAAAAACCGATATATTTTTTCAATAAATATCAAGGAAAAGATATTAATTTAGAGGGGTTATGTAATGAAATGAGTAGTTTTAAAAATATAGTATATAACCCTGAAAATAATGATAAATTTATTGCTATAATTGATATTGAAAAACAATTTATACATATATATGAATTTGTTAGTAATTCACTGGATTATAAAGCAAAATATATACATGCAAAATACGAAAAGGATACAAATTTAATTTGTCATTTGGATTATTCAATAAATCAATATACAAAAGAACAATATGAAAAAATTATACAGAATCCATATAATATTGAAAAGAGCTATATTCATGAAAAAATATGGAGATTAGATGGCAATATAACTATAGAGAGTTTTTATAATATAATATTTTGTATGTTTAATAAAAATGAAAAGTATATAAAAGAATTATTTAATGAATAATTTACTAATACAAATTACTATTTGTATAAGAAAGAGAGATGTTTAGTGAAAGAAATTAGAATAAATGTATATATAATTATAGTTTTAATTGTAATGTCAATAATTATGATGGTGATAAATGATTTATTTGTAAATAACAATGATATAGATAATCTAATTATTGGGATTTTTAGTGGAGAAATTGTATCTTTAATACATACTGTTTTTATATATATTCTTTTGTATAAAAAAGAATATGAAAATAAGATAATAAATAGTTTGATATTGCACTATTCAGATATGGCATGTATTAACTTTATTACATCAAAATTTGATAATTTTACTATAATTAGAGATGAAACTGCTAAAAAAGAATTAAAACAATTAATAATAAATTTAATAAATAGCAAAGTTAGTTATGAAGAACCACTGTGTGGACTTTTTAAAGATGGAAAAAAAATTAGATATTATAATTATGCATATAATTTTTCAAGAGAACGATCTCCAATAAATGATTTAAAACTACAGTTAGAGATAAATGAATACGAGAAAGGCTCAATAGATGAATTATTTGATGAATGTTGTAAAATAACAGAAGAAAGAATGAACAAAATTGATGATATATTTAATATATTAAATGAAAAATATGATTTAAAATTAAATTGGAATCAATACAAGAAAGAAAATTGTATTGGTTATTGTAAAATATAATTTAGGGGGCATATTATGTTTGATGAAGCAACACTAGAAAAAATAACAATGGAATTATTAACAAATTTAGGATACGAAACATTAAATGGATACGAATTAGAAAGAGAAAACTATTCGAATGTAATACTAGAGGATGACTTAGAAAATGCAATAACAAAATTAAATAAAAATATTACAAATGAAGATATTAAAGAAGTTATCCGTTTAATAAAGAATTTGGACAATAATAATACAATATTAAACAATAAACAATTTACACAGTATTTATTAGAAGGAGTAAAAGTTCCAATTCAAGAAGATGGAACAACTAGATACAAAACAATAAAAGTAATTGATTTTAATAATATAGAAATAAATACATTCAAAGCAATTAATCAATATACAATTATTGAAGAAAGTGAAAAACGTCCTGATATAATTGTGTTTATTAATGGAATGCCCCTAGTAGTTATTGAATTAAAAAGCACAACAAGAGAAGAAGTAAAATTAGAAGATGGATATAACCAGTTAAAAGGATATCAAAATGTACACATTCCAACATTATTTTATTATAACCAATTTTTAATAGTAAGTAATGGTGCACAAGCAAGAGCAGGAACTATAACAAGTCCATGGAGTAGATTTTCAGAATGGAAAAAGATTGAAGATACAGATGTTGTAAAAGAAAATATGGCAACTCATAATACACTATTTAATGGAATGATGAGAAAAGAAAGAATAATGGACATTATAAATAACTTTATAATGTGGAGTGGAGATAATAAAATTTTAGCAGCATATCATCAATATTTTGGTGTAAAAAAAGCAATTAAAAGCACAGAAAAAGCTTATAACGAAAGAACAGGAAAAGCAGGAATATTATGGCATACGCAAGGATCAGGAAAAAGTTTTTCTATGGTGTTCTATTCAGCAAATATGATAAAAATATTAAAAAATCCAAGTATTGTTGTAGTTACAGATAGAAATGATTTAGATGATCAATTATTCAATACATTTTCACAGTGTTCGGAATTTTTAAAACAAAAACCAGTGCAAATTGAGAGTAGAGCAGATTTAAATGATAAGCTTGATAATAGAATATCAGGAGGAATATTTTTTACAACATTACAAAAATTTGAAGAAGAAACAGGAGTATTTAGTAAAAGAGATGATATTTTAGTTTTAGTTGATGAAGCACATAGAAGTCATTACGGAATAGATGCTACAATGAAATTCAATAAAGAAAAAATGATAGCATATAAAAAATACGGAACTGCAAAATATTTACATACAGCATTTCCAAATGCTACTTATATTGGATTTACAGGTACACCAGTCGAAACAAAAGATAAGTCAACGTCAGAAATTTTCGGAAATGTAATAGATACATATGATATGACTCAAGCAATTCTTGATGGTGCAACAGTACCGATTATGTATGAAGCTAGAATGGCGAGAGTTGGATTAAATCAAAAAATACTAGATGAGATAGACGATTATTATACATATCTTGAAAAGGATGAAGGTGTAGATGAAGAAACATTAAATGAATCTAAAAAAGAAATGGCAAAAATGCAAGAAATTATTGAAGATCCAGATAGATTAGAACTTATAGTAAAAGATATTATAAAAAATTATAGTGATATTGAAAATACAGTTGCAAACAAAGCAATGGTTGTTGCTTACTCGAGAAGAACAGCATATACAATGTATAAAAAGTTTTTAGAATTAAAGCCAGAATGGAAAAATAAAATACATATGGTAATAACATCAAATAATAAAGATGATGAAGAAATGCAAAAAGCAATTGGATCTACAAAAGATAAACACCAACTTGAGAAGGATTTTAAAGATTATAATTCAGAATTCAAAATTGCAATTGTTGTGGATATGTGGCTTACTGGATTTGATGTACCATCACTAGGAACAATGTATGTAGACAAGCCAATGAAAGCACATAACTTAATGCAAGCAATAGCAAGAGTAAATAGAGTATTTAAAGACAAACAGGGAGGACTAATTGTAGATTATATTGGATTAAAAAGGTGGTTAATAGATGCATTAAAGACTTATACAAAACGTGACCAAGGAAAAGTAGTAGACAACACAGAAATTGTTAAAGTTTTAATGGACAAAATTGAATTAATAAGAAATATATTCCATGGATTTATATATAGTCATTTTGCTACAACAACAGATAGTGATAAATATGAAATAATTATGGCAGGAGCAGACTGGGTTTTAAAAGATGAAAAAACTAAAAAAGAATTTTTAAAATATAGTTATGATTGTAAAAATTTATATTCATTATGTGCTGGAGAACTAACACAAGAAATAAAAGACGAAATATTATTTTTTATTTCAGTTAGATCATTTATAAAAAAATTAAGCAATAGTGGAAATACAATAGATAGCAAAGAAATTAACGAACATGTTGGAAAAATGCTTGAAAGAGCAATCCAAGATGATGAAATGTTACAAATTGGAAAAGTGCAAAATAGTAATAGAATAATGCTTCTAAGTGATGAATTGATGAATAAAATAGCAAAAATGCAAAAGAAGAACATTGCAGTAGAAATCTTGAATCAGGCATTAAAAGATTATGTTGAAAAAGTGGGAATACAAAATATTGTTATGCAAGAAAAATTCTCTACAAAATTTCAAAAAATAGCAACAGCATATAATGAAAGAACAAGTGTAGAAGATATAGAAAAAATAATACAAGAAATGATAAATCTAAAAAACGAAATTGAAAAAGAACTAGCAGCAGGAAATGAATATAATTTATCAATTGAAGAAAAAGCTTTTTTTGATGCATTAGGCAATGATCCTCAGGTTAAAGAATTGATGAAAGATGAAACTTTAGTAAAAATAGCAAAAGAATTAGTAGATACAATAAATTCAAATATGACAATAGATTGGGATATTAGAAAAGATGCTAGAGCTAGAATGAGATATGAAATAAAAAAACTATTAATAAAATATGATTATCCACCAGTTAAAAGAGATTCTGCAGTTCAATTAGTTATTAGACAAGCAGAATTACAATGCAAAGGAATGATTGAAGAATAAATAAAGGAAAAATAATGAAATTTAAATTGATTTTATAATTTTATTTAAATAACAAACAAAAGAAAAGCAAAATAATTAGTAATATATATTACAGGATTATTTTGCTTTTTCTATAATAAATAGGAGGGGAAAATAGTGAATGGAACTTTTTTGAATTTTTTTGAGTGTAAATTAGATAACAATCTAATGGAAGTATATTCTATTGATTATATGGGGAATGAAAATCTTGAATATTTAAGAAAAAATATCCAGATATATTTTTTTATAGATTTGATGGTAATAAAATATATTATTGGAAGAAAAAAAATAATAGTGATATACCAATAGATTTGAAAGGTATATGTGTACGTTTAGCATTAGATGATTATCCACAAATATTTCGAGTAATTTTAACTAATAGCATAGCAGAAGTCTTTAAAAATAATGGAGCCTCAATATATAAAGATAGACATTCAAGTACATTTGAAATTGAGTCTAATAATAATGTTACAAAAACTATAGAGGGATTAGAAGTAAAAAAAATACTTTTATTAGATAGTTATTATAGTAAAGAAAACAAAATTTTAGGGATAACATTAGCTTTTAAAACAAAAAATATATTTAAATGGACGAGCAAAGAACTATCACAACATGGAATTGATATTCAAGACTTATCAACAGACAACGAAAAAATATTTTGTAACAAGAAAGCATTAACCAGGTTCCTTGAATGCACTAATAATACGGAACAATATAAAAAAATTATTTGGAAAATAAATTCTTTTAATGAGCAATATAAGACAATTATAAAAACTTATGATTATATAAAACAACATTTATCAGAAATATACATTAGTGATAATATTCATATTTCATCTATTTCATTAAATAATTTACCTTATAGAGAAAATGCATTTAATATGGAAAACTTACAAACACCTAATCATTATTATTATTTAGATAAAACACAAAAAGGTAAGTATAATGATGCATTAAAAGAATTGAAGCCTTATACATATGAGATTTTTTCAACTAACAAGATAAAATGTGCGGTAATCTGCCCTAAGAAATACGAAGGAACAGAAGAAGTTTTTTCTGTAAGATTAAAAAGAAAACTGAAAGAAGTTTTTTATGTGAATGTAGAATTTATTAAATTTTATATAGACGATCTAAATATAGAAGACTATAAAAATTCAGTATATGAAAGTATAATAAATAAAGCAGAAAAGCCAGATCTTGTGATAGTTATATTAGAAGAAAAACAAAAAAAACTAAATGTAAAGCAATCACCATATTATTATTGTAAAGCAAAATTAATAGGACAAGGAATTCCTTCACAAGAAATATTAATTGAAAGAATAAAAGATATTAATGATTTTATATTAAACAACATTTCCTTAAATATTTATGCAAAAATAGGAGGAACAGCTTGGACAATAGAAAAAATAGAAAGGGAAAAACAAGAATTTATAATAGGAATTTCCTCTTGCTATGATAAGTTTCAAAATAAAATATTTGGAGTATCTCAAATTTTTGAATATAATGGAAATTATATTGTTACAGATTGTACACCATTAACAAATATGAATGATTATGAAGAGGCATTTGAACGATATTTAGAAAGTACTTTAAAAAATGCGTTATTTAGAGAAAATGAAAATAAAAAAGAATTTAGATTGATATTTCACATTAATAAAGCACCAAGCAATAAATATGAAATAAAAGCCATTAATAATGTGTTAAATAAATTTAAAGAGTATAATGTAAGTTATGCAATTGTACATTTAAACTATAATCATAATTTTAGAGTTTTTAATAATGAAGGAAAAGAAAATAATAGAAAGGGATTATATATAAATATAGATGAAAACAAAACACTATTAACTCTATCTGATAAAAGTATAAATCCATTATTAATAGATGTTGATAATAGGTCTACATTTAAAGATAAGGATTATATAACAAAACAAATTTATTGGTTTTGTCATTTATCTTTTAGAAGTTTTATACCATCTAAAAGAACGGTAACTATGCAATATCCATATTTAATTTCAAGACTAACTAACGAAATAAAACAAATTGATGGTTGGGATTACGAACTACTAAAGGGAATAGGAGATAAATTATGGTTTTTATAAAAGATGAAATAAAAAGATTAAAGCAAAATTTAATAGAAAATAATACAGGGATAGATGTATATTTATATAATTATATTAATAATATAGATAATAATACTGATATAAATATTCCAGTAAATTCAAAAGAGTTAGCAATTTGCGGATATTCAAAGAAAGACATAGATAATAAAATAATAGATGAAATACTATTAAAACCACCAGTAAGAGGAATCGATTATAAAATGAATATTTATGAAATGATAGGAATATTTCTTTTAAATAATAAAGATAATAATATTGAACAAGATTTAATAGAAAAATACGAAAAATCAACTTTAGAAAATAAATATTTGATTTACAAGATATATCCTCAAATTATAGAAAGATTAAAAAAAGATGTTGAAAATGTAAATGATGCAAAAGGGCTTGTTATAAAAAATATTTTAGATGCTAAGGTGGCACTAGTAAAAAAAGAAATTTACCTAGAATTTATATCTAATGCAGAAAGTATTAATGATCTGATAATAATGGAGGATTTATATAAAAAAATGATAACAGCTGATATTCAATTTCATGACGACCCAAAAGATATAATTATAAATATACTTAAAGAATTTTCTAATTCTGTTAAAAGAATTACTTTAAAAAGAAGGAAATCTCATGATAAATTTATAATAAAGGATGAGTATGATGTACAAGATTTGTTATATGTAATATTAAAATCGATTTTTCCTAAAATGTTGCAGGAAGAAAATACACCTCAAGTTGGAGGTAAAACAGAAAGAACAGACTTTATGTTTAAAGAATTTGGGATTATATTAGAAATAAAAATGATAAAAGAATCTGACAAAGATGAAAAAGAATTTGTTAAGCAGATAAAAATTGATATTGAATCATATTATAGAGATAATCCAAAATTTATTATATTTTTTATATATGATCCTCAAAAAAAGACTGTAAATAATAATAACTTTTATGATTTACAAGGAAGTACAGAGAAAAATGATGAGACAGGAAAATATAAATTTGATGTTATAACAATATTAAGTAACTAAGTGATTAAAAGATTGAAATCATAGAAATAAAAGTTAACAAAAATGTTTTTTATCCGTATAAAAAGCATTAAGAAAAAATGAAAAAACTTTGCAAAAGACAAAAGTTTTTTCATAATTTTGAAAAAACTTGACTATAATAATAAAAGATAGTATAATTATTATAGTTAGGAGGAGATTTATGGAAAGAATAAATAGAGAAAATTATTTATCTATATTAAAAAATTTCAAAGATCAACAAATAATAAAAGTTATCACAGGAATAAGAAGATGTGGAAAATCAACACTACTTGAAATTTTTCAAGATTACTTAAAAGAAACTGGAGTAGAAGAAAAACAAATAATATCAATAAATTTTGAAAATGCAGATT
>ENA-OPFG01001263-OPFG01001263.1-human-gut-metagenome-genome-assembly--contig:-NODE-1263-length-13455-cov-1.564478_pt1 | contig 13455 bp, 9 predicted proteins | sample MGYA00241304_ERZ501542 | MGnify/ENA primary metagenome ERZ501542 (study PRJEB25962, sample SAMEA2042427) | human gut metagenome | biome: human gut; feature: human-associated habitat; material: faeces...
TATTTTTCCGGTCAACAGACTTACTAATGTCATGGAAAAATTAGGGAAGGGCAATTTTTCTTTTCGTGTGGAAGAATGTTCTGGGATTAGTGAATATAGACTGATGAACCAAACATTCAATGCTATGAGCGGAGAAATTGAATCTTTGAAGATTGATATCTATGAACGTCAGGTTGAAAAACAAAGAATTGAATTAGAGAAGCTACAAATGCAAACTAATCCACATTTTCTTATGAACTCCTTGAACATCATTTATAATTTGGCCAAGAATAAAAACACAAATTTAATTCAGGACATGTCTCTTTGTCTGGTGGAATATTATCGCTATATCACTCAAAGTGACCGTCCATTAGTCACCATCCGAGAGGAATTGTCCCATGTTCAGAACTATCTTCACATCCAGGAAATGCGTTTTTCAGGGAAATTCAGTTCCAGCTTCATTATTAATGGCAAATTGCTTGATGCCTATTTGCCACCTATGACTGTCCAGATTTTTGTGGAAAATGTGATAAAACATGCCCTGATGCCGCTATCACCCATTCATTTGGATATTCTTGTCGAGGATAGTATCCTATATCCGGGAGAATCCTTTACTGTAGAGATCAGAGATAGTGGTCCCGGTTTTAAAGAGGATATACTACAAAAGCTTCTACACAAAGAACGATGTTCTTCTGAAGGTCATGTAGGAATCTGGAATGTTCAGCAACGGCTTTCTATTATTTATGGTGATGCTGCTTCCATATCCTTCAAAAATGCTCCAAGCGGTGGGGGAATCGTCACTATATCCCTTCCGTTACAGATAACACCCGAAAATTCTATTTTTTAATGCCCTTTATACAGGTAAAGATTAACAAAAATACAATTGCCACCTTCCTGTAGTGGCAGAATGGAGTCAGCATGTACAAGCTTCTAATCGTTGATGATGAACCTATTGCATTGGACGGAGTACTCAACTGTGTGGATCAGACACGTTTAAAAATTGATCAGATTTATACTGCCTCCTGTGTTTTAGAAGCCAAAGCTATTTTTAAAGACAATACTGTGGATATTCTGATATGCGATATAGAAATGCCCGGCGAAAACGGATTTGTATTGGCAGACTGGGTAAAAAAAAATTATCCGAACACAGCAACTCTTTTTCTTACTTGCTATGCAAAATTCGATTATGCAAAAAGAGCTTTAGAGCTTGGAAGTTTTACTTATCTCCTGAAACCGGTAACTCCCCAAGCTCTTACAACCGAGCTTGCCCGAACCATAGGATATCTTGATAAAACAAAGCATATGCATCATTTACAGGACATGGGTGTCCAATATTACAGACAGATTAGCCTAATCAGCGACAAATTCTGGTGCGATATTCTGAACGGAAACATCGCAAATGATGAATATAATATCCGATCATATGCCCAATCCCATAATATTCCGCTTCCTCCTGATGGGAAGTCTTTTCTTCCTGTTCTTGTCGAACTTCAGGACTGGGAACATCGTATTTCAACTGAAGATTTTCCTACAATCCTCTTTGCCCTCAGAAATCTGACTTCTGAATTAATTTGTGAAAATTTAGAAAGAGCCTTCACTTTTTTGACTGCGGAAAATCATATTGTAGCACTCGTACTCTGTTCCAACACCCCAGAGTATTTAGAGCAAAAGTGTTTGTCGCTTATTGAATTCTGCAATAGCAGATTAGGCATTGATATCTGTTGTTATCTTGCAAACCCAATTTTTCTCACCAATATCCGCACATGCGTAGCAGAGCTGAAAAGTCGGGTTGCAAACAACATTGCTTTCAAAAACCATGTTTTTTCTGCACAGGTAATCCGGTCTTCCAACCCTGATTATGTGCCGCTGGATATGAATCTTTTAAAGACTATGCTCTCAAGTAATGAGTATCCTTCTGTTATACACAAAGCTCAGTCTCATCTTAGGGAAATGGCTGAAAATGGAACCCTTAGTGGTGATACCTTTCGCCAATTTAGTCAGGACTACATCCAGCTGATTTTTGTATACTGTAATGATAATGGTATACAGGCACATTCCCTTTTTCATACAAAAGAAGCACATTCTCTTCTGTCTGAAACACCAAAATCACTTGAAGAGCTGGAGCAGTGGACAGAAAAAATCATGCATATAGCCACTGATTACATCGAATCTGTCAACAACTCGGATAGTGCCATATCAAAAATTAAAGATTATATAGAACTTCATCTGTCAGAAGATATTACTCGTGCCGATCTTGCAGAGCTGGTTTATCTAAATCCGGATTATATGAACCGTCTTTTAAAAAAGGAAACCGGGAAATCCATTACCGAATATATTATGTACAGAAGATTGGAACGTGCTAGATATTTAATTGAGCATACTAATATGAAAATCAGTGTAATTGCCCAAAATGTTGGTTATACGAATTTTTCCTATTTTCCTAAAATTTTTAAACGGGCCTATGGATTAACTCCGGAAGAATATAAGCTCAGCCATAATCACACAGAATAGTATGTTTTTTCAAACCGAGCTACAAATGTCTGTTTTGTGTCAGTTAAAAGTAGCATTATTGACAGAGATAGCTACTGGAATTTGTTATGCTTAACCCATGGAAAGCGAAGTTACGTTTTCAAAAAGGAGGGTAAAAACCATGAAAAAAATGATGAAAAAGGTCATAAGTGTATGCTGTATTCTTGCCATCACTTTCTCCACACTGATTGGATGCAGTTCCAGCACACCCGACACAACTTCTCCACAATCAGAGGATTCCCCATCTGAAGAATCAGCCAATCCTTCTCATATCAGAATGGCATTTCTGTATATTGGGGAAGAACCAGCAGATCTCCAAATGGTTCAGGATGCAGTAAACAAAATTTCTATTGACGAAATTAACGTAGAAGTAGAATTTGTTCCTATCAGTCTCTTCCAGTATGGAGATCAATTAAACCTGATGATTTCAGGTGGTGAGCAACTGGATGTAGCTGCTGCCTTTCCTTCCCTGTCAGTTTTATACTCCAAGGGTCAACTCATGCCCCTTGATGATCTCATCACCGAATATGGACAAGGATTAGCGGAAGAAGTGGGGCAGGACTACTTAAATGGATGCCGTTTGGGAGGAGAAATTTATGGTATTCCCATTCTGTGCGGCTTCGCCTATAGTTCCGGTCTCAGTTATTCTGTCGACCTTGCAGAGGAGCTTGGCATCGACATGAGCAACGTCACATCTCTTGATGATTTAGATGCGATTCTGGCAGAGGTTCATGAAAAAGATCCTGATATCTATGCCATTGCTGCAAAGTCCACTTCTGCCTCATTAGTGAATCAGATGCTGACCTGTGATATGCTTTCCGATTCTATTGGCGTTCTGATGGATCCTGAAAACGGAACCACCATTGAATCACTCTATGAAACTGAGACTTATAAACAGCTTGCTCTCAAAGTACGTGACTGGTATGAAAAAGGTTATATCATGAAAGACCAGGCTTCAACTTCCGAAACACTGTTATCTTTAATTGCAGCAGACAAGGCTTTCTGTGGAATCACCAACTACACTCCGGGCATTGAGATGGAACAGATGTCCTCAACAAATGGAAAACGTGTAAAGGTTATTCCGATTTCAGATCCTTTGGTAAGCTCCACATCTGTTTCAGTTTCCACCATGTGTATTCCTATCACATGCAGCGACACAACAGCAGCAATGAAATTTCTTAATCTGCTGTATACAAATGCAGAAGTTATTAATCTCATTGATTGGGGTATTGAGGGTGTTCATTATGTAAAAAATGAAGATGGTACAATTCGCTATCCTGATGGTGTCACTGCTGAAACTTCTACGTATAACATTGGAACTCAGTTTATGAATGCAAATGAGCTCTTAAGCTATGTGTGGGAGGGTAATGACCCTAATCTCTGGCAGGAAAAAGTTGCTTTTGAAGAAAATGCCATTGCTTCCAATGCACTCGGCTTCAATTTTGATTCTTCTTCTGTCAAAACGCAGATGACAGCTGTGTCCAATGTTATTAATCAGTATGAAGATGCCTTGGGAAATGGTACTGTAGATGTTGAATCTACTCTTCCGCAATTTATTAAGGCTTTAAAAGATGCCGGAATTGATGATATTATTACCGAGAAGCAGAAACAGTTTGATGAATTTTTAGCAACTAAATAATACCAGAATCATAAATCACCCCGGAAATAATGCACTGTCTGCAATATTTTGGGGGTGATTTTATTCAATATTCAAAATTTTTTATTTCATAGTACATCCATCTACCCGGAGCGTACCAAATCCATGGGTAGAACTCTATACATAACTGTAGGCAATTACGCAACCTACCGTAGCAACAGCGGGTTTTCAGAGTTTCTTGAAATTTAAATGTTAACGTTAAATTGAATCCTATCAGCGTTACTTTTGTGCTACTATAATAATATGTATTGGTAGGAAAGTAAATATCGTATCACATTTGTATGAAAGAGCAAATATCGACTGCGCAAAGGTAATTTCGCCAAAAGGAATAAACTCTGCTGAAATTTTTATTTGTTGGATCCTCAAATTGGTGCGACATTGTCGCACCAATTTGAAAAAGTTTGTGAAACGAATTTAGACGTTTTGATAAACAATGCAAATTAACATCTGTCACTCCTACGGCAAATTCCTCTTTATATTTGTATTAATTTAAAATGCTTAGTAAATCAGAAAAATGCCTTAATGAATATGTTGATTTCTCATAAGCAGCTGCCGTTCCAATTCCAGCGCTTATAAAGCCCCCCTTCACAGCTGCCTCGATACCAGCATATGCATCTTCCACTACGAGGCAATCTCCCGGTTTCTCATTTAGCATCTGTGCTGCATTTAAAAATACTTCCGGATTCGGTTTTGATTTTTTTATATTTGTTCCGTCACTTACCGCATCAAAGTAGTTTTCAAGCCCAATTTGTTTCAAAATACGCTTTGCATTTTTGCTGCTTGAGCCTATTGCCAGTTTATAACCTCTGCTACGAAGCTCTGATAATGTATGGGATACCTCAGCTTCCAAATCATCCGGAGACATGTTATGGAGCAGTTCGATATATTTACGATTTTTATATTCAGCAATTTTTTCTTTCTCTTCCAAAGAATAACTCTTATCTGATTTTTCTAAGATTATCTCAAGACTATCCATTCGACTTACCCCGCGAAGGCGTTCATTAACGACCTCATCAAAGTAAACTCCAATGTAATCTGCCGTCTGTTTCCATGCTTGATAGTGATACTGATCCGTGGAACAAATTACACCATCCAAATCAAAAATGACAGCCTTTATCAATTATTTCACCTCCTGTTTCACACGACTATTCGGAATATGAGAAAGTTTTTTATCTAATTCCTCTTTGATTTCATCCGATACCTTCATTACAGAAAGCATATTTCGAAATGGAATATGCTTCATAATCTCCATCTTATTCTTTGGCTCTTTTTCAGCATTCTCTGCTTTCGGTGCATGATCTGCCGAAGACATAAATTCTTGAAAAATCTTGTTTCCTTCAGGGCTCTCTGCAATACAGCCTATGGTGCAATCAATGGACAGAAACGGTAATCTGTCTCCTGTGATATGCGCTTTAACTATAGGCAATCGTTCCCCTTCGGGTCCACACGTTCCCATTACATCTGCCAACCATGAAATGCTGTCATCCACCCATTGAACCGCCCGGCTGCTAATTTGGCTGCCGGGAGTTTCCAAACTTGGGTCACATGTAGAAAATGCATGACAACCATGACTATAAATATGGCTTTCAAAAGAAATATCCTTTTCTATTAATCCTTCCATAAATTTAACGGAATTGATAACCGGTACCACTTCATCTGTCCTTGATGCAAACAGGAACACAGGCGGTGTGCGGTCATCTATCTCTGCAATCGTATCAGGTGCAGTAGGATTACATCCTTTCACATCTTCTCCTGTGACTGCATAACCCAAAATTACGGCATTGGGGCGCTGATTTGCCATAGTGGCAGCCGCAGCAGCCAGGTGTCCCCCTGCCGAAAATCCAATGACCGCCACTTTTTCTGTATCTATGTGCCATTCCTTTGCGCAGTTACGAATATAAGTTATAGCCTCTTCATAATCCAAAAGTGGCTGGGGCCAAGATGCGTATTGTTTTACAGAATAACGGAGAATACAAACCTGGTAGCCCGCTTTTAAATAGGGCATAGCCACCGGATCCGCCTCCCTATCTGAGCAGAATTCATAGGCGCCTCCCGGCAGGATGAGAATACAGGGTCTTTGGGTCAGTCCCCGGAATTCTCCTCCCGTTTCCTGCAAATAAGCAGTCAGTGTAACTTTTCTTTTCTCACTCAATACAATTTGTTCAATTTTCATCACATTCTCCTCTTTCAACCAGTCTATTCCACATTACCTTTTCCATATTTTTCAGTACGGGTATCTGAAATCACGCCGCTCCAATTCAATCCGTAACCATAGTCATAGATATGTCCGTCCGCATCTATATGGCAATCCATATCCAACGGTACATCCTCCTGCTGTAACTCTACTGCTTTCATATCCCTTGGCATCTGGAATGCCAGAAGACCGGAGGGCTCATATACCCCGAATACTGCCTCTATTAACACTTTCGGATCCAGACCGAAATGCATCAGTATGCCGTCACAGTAGGGTTCAAATTCTTTCATCACTGCCGGTCTGTCAATCTGCCACAGCACAATAACTGGCTTTTTCCCCATGACCTGACGCACCTTTATAAGTTCCTCCACTTCAAAGGCATTTGCTGTATGAACTGTTTTCCCACGATAGCTTCGATTGGTAAAATTCTCAAGCGGATCTCCTCCGGCAATACTAATCTCCCGGGCATATTCTGCTGTGTAATCACCATACTGTAAGCTGATCGGCACATATCCATTGCCGCCGGTTTCCGCATCCTTTACATCATATCCATCATTTGCAATAGGATTGAACATAACAACAAGTGCACAATCTGCTTCGTCCGGATTATCTGTCGTCTGCGCATAAGGGTCTATGTATTGCGATGAAAACGCGTGTCCTCTGTGAGCCGGAATATCTCCAAAGGGTGTAAACTTAGAAAGGAATTCTCTCTGAGGGTAGTAAATTCTACATCCTTTTTTGAGTGGCAAAACACTATTATGGTTTTTCAGCATTACCACGGACTTTCGCTGTGCAGAAAGTCCTTTTTCTCTAAGAACCTTACTTCCCACTTTTTCTACGGATTTCTCCTCTTCCAAATAAGGATTCTCAAACAAGCCAAGCCGGAACATATTGGTAAGAATCCGCACTGCAGAAGACTCCAGTCGTTTTCTCATAACATTTTCACCATATTTTCTGACTCCCATGTCATAAGCTTTCAAGATGGGTTTCGGATTCATTACATCACCGAATTGGTCTACACCAGCCTCAATCAGTTTGAGAAAACGTTCTTCAATCGTCAGCTTTTCAGTTCCCCAGCAGTTCCCCTTTCTTTCTCCTATATGTTCCGCTTCATCTTCCGTAATACTAAAGTCTGTACAAACTACTCCTTGGAATCCAAATTCCTCACGTAACAGATCCGTAATCATATACCTGCTATAATTGTTGCCAACATTTTCTCCATATTTTTTATCCTGATTCCAACTAATAGCATAATATGGCATAATTGCGGCTGCACAATCTGTCCCATCTTCCAAGGAAAATGCTCCTTCTGTAAAAATTTTCATTTGATTCTTCAAATTATCTCCCGGGTATACGGAATATTTACCAAAAATATGATGCGAATCCCTTCCACCTTCCCCGGTTCCTCCGCCAGGCCAATGTTTCGGCATAGCAATCATACTGTCATATCCCCACGCACCTTCTACCTGTCTTGTCTGATCGGTTGTACTCTGAAGACCGTCACACACTGCACGGGACATATCCTTTGCCAGATCCGGTACTTCTCCAAATGTAGTAGCGAAACGGCTCCAGCGGGGATCTGTTGCCAAATCTATCTGGGGGGATAAGGAAGTAGGCATACCCATTGCTCTGCTTTCTACTGCTGCTGCATGTCCGTATTCCTTTGCAATCTCCGGGTCAAAAGTGCAGGCAATCCCCAGCATCTCCGGCCACACCGAACAAAAAGAATCCCCCTTGAACAGTTCGATGCTTCCAGCCGCGTGGCGTGGATTGGTACTGTTATTACACGGAATAGCAAACGGTTCCTTCTCACATTCCTGCTGTATATTGTTGTTCCATCGAACCGCATTACGTACATCTGAGATTTCTATCATTAAAAACTGTCGTAAAAAATCTTCCTTTATTCCCTTTTTCTGTTGATCTGACAGTTCCCATGCTTCGGCACCGCTATCAGCAAACTCGACACCATCAACCGTAGAATATGCTCCCAGAAATTCGACTGTCTGACCCGGAATGGACTGTTTTCCCGCATGCATCATTAGTCCTATAATTTGTTCTTTAGTCAAACGTCCTGCCAAATCTTCTGCACGTTCCTTTGCCGGCAGTCTCCAATCTTCGAATGGATGCAGTTCACCATCTCTTGCATGATCTTTAAATTTCTTTCCGTCAACCACCAAAATTGGCAAACCCGACTCCCTACTCATCCCCAGACGAGGACCATTTTCATTTTCAACATAGATAATTTCCGGTAATTTTTTCATTCTCATTTTTTTCTTTCCTCCTTAACGTCTATATCATTTAACTCCGGTCTCTGTATAAAACGACTTGTAATGATTGCAATCCCAAACAGAACAGCAGACATGTAAAAGCAATTACGATAAGCCATAAAGCCTGCCACCGTTTCCGACATTCCTTCACTCGCAGCCTTTGCAGTACCAGATGCAATAATGCTTGAAAAAACTGCAATAGCACAAGAAGAAAAAACCTGTTGTGCAGAGGTCGAAAGCGACATTACTCTTCCTGACATTTCCCTTGGAGCAACTTGCATTAAGTGTGTGTTATACTGTTGATTAAATGCCGCTCCAATACCCATAATAATCATACTTGCCACAAAACATGGAATAAGTGCTGCCCGAGTTCCCTGAGCCAATAATAACATTGCAATAATACTTCCAAATAATCCCGTGGTAACAAGAGGTTTTAATCCTACACGATCAAACCAGTGACCTACAATGGGTGCAAAAACCAAGTTGAAAACTGACTGGGGCAGCATTAGCAAAGCACTTTGCATAGAGGTAAAACCTGCTACCTGCTGTAAAAACAATGGTACAAGATACAGTAGCCCAAAATAAAGAAACATATTAATCCATTGAGTCATAATACTACAAGTAAAATTAGAGACTTTAAAAACGCGAAGCTCCCATAAGGGTTCTTCCGTATGTAATTCCACATAGATAAATATAAAGAGCAACACTAAACCTGTTCCAAGACAAATCGATACTGCCGGTTTTGTCCATCCCTCACTGGCTAAACTAATACCGTAACATAGAAGTGTGAATGCAGATGGAATCAGCAACATTCCTGCCTTATCTATTTTCTTTCCCTCCTGTGTACACTCTGTTGAAGGCAAAAATTTAAGTCCAAGGATAATAGCTAATATACCTAACGGAATATTGATCAGGAAAATCCACCGCCATGTTGCTACTGTCAAAAGCCACCCTGCCAGCACAGGTCCCAGAGACGGAGCTACCATTGTCGGAATAGCTACCATTCCTGTCACAACCCCCACCTTATCCGCAGGACTGATTTTAAAAGACAAGGAAAAAGCAATTGGCATAATCATCCCACCGCCTAGACCTTGCAAGATCCTACAGCATATCAACATCCCTGGAGAAATGCTGACTGCACACAGGCAGGATCCCAGCACAAAACATAGTAAACATGTAAGAAAAACTTTTTTATAGCCAAAACGATCCGTCATCCAACCCGAAAGTGGTATTACTGCGACCTGCGCAAGCGTATATGCAGATACCACCCATTGAATCATTACATTCGTGGTGTTCATCTCCGTCACCAATGTTGGAATGGCGATGTTGACAGCTGTATTGTCCATTACAATCATAAACATCCCGATTATAACCGAAAGGAGCATAATTAAAATTGCTCCTGTTGAATTCTTTTGTTTCGCACACATAGATTTCCTCCTTATCCCTTAACTGCACCGACAGTAAGCCCTTTTGCAAAATATTTTTGAAGGAATGGATATATAATCATTACCGGAACTATTCCAATGACCGCAATTGCCATCCGAATCGTTGTTGTCGGCAGATGTACATTTTTAACTGCCAAATTCGCATGTTGCGATAAAAACTGGCTATTCTGAAGCATACTGTTAAGTACGTTCTGAAGACTCATCTTATTCGATTCTGTAATATAATAGAGGCCATTCGCCCAGTCATTCCAGTAAGCAAGTCCTGTCATCAGTCCTATCGTAGCCATAACCGGCTTTGATAAAGGTAAAATAAGCATCCAATAAATTTTCCACTCTGTCGCGCCATCTATTTTTGCGGATTCTATCAAAGATCTGGGGATACTGTTCTGAAAAAATGTCCGCATAATCATTACATTAAAACCATTTAGAAGCAGTGACGGAATTAACAGTGCCCAAAGCGTATTCTTGATATGTAATAATTGGGTATAGACCAAATAGGATGGCACCAGTCCTCCATTAAACAGCATAGTAAAAAGTACAATAAACAAAAATATCTTTCTTCCCGGAAGATAAGGATTTGACAATGGATAAGAAAGCATGCTTGTCATTATTAAACTTGCTGCGGTACCCACCGCCGTAACTAAAATAGTAATGCCATATGCATGGAAAATATATTCCCGACTTGACAGAATATATTGATAGGCATCTAAACTGAATACCTTAGGAATAATTCGGTAACCATATTGTACAACCGCATTATCATCTGAAAGAGATGCACTCAGCAAAAGCAAAAAAGGGAAAACACAAATGATTGTAGTAAAGGTGAATACAATATATGATACTATTCTTGCCTTTTGATCAATTTTTTTCATTTTTTATTCCTCCTCTCCCTAAAACAATGCATTTTCCGGATCAAAGTGTCGAACAATCAGATTGGAACCAAGCACAAGAATAAAACCAACTATGGATTGATAGAAACCAGCTGCCGAAGACATACCGATATCTCCAAGCTGAATCAGCCCCCTGTAAACATAGGTATCAATGGTACTTGTAGTTGAATATAACATTCCCGAATTCATTGTCACCTGGTAGAACAATCCAAAGTCTGAATAAAAGATTTTTCCGATTGCAAGCAATACCATCGTGATTATCACCGACCGCATCTGGGGAAGTGTGATATGAAACACCCTCTGTATAAAAGATGCTCCATCTAACATTGCCGCTTCGTGATATTCTCTGTTAATACCTATCACAGCAGCAAAATAGATAATGCTCATTTGCCCAACACCCTTCCAAGCATTAATAAACACCAAAATGAACGGCCATGCATTTGGTGTACTGTACCAGCTAACCTGTTCCAAGCCCAACCCCGGCAAAATAACTGAATTGACAAACCCATTATCCGAGCTTAAAAAAGCATACGCCAGATAAGAAATAATAATCATAGACACCAGTGAAGGCAAAATCAGCACTGTTTGAAATATTTTGGAAAAAATTTTTTGGGTAATCTGCTCCAACAAAATAGCAATTATGATTGCCAAAACAGTATTCACCACAATAAATACTACATTGTATAATATTGTATTTCTCGTAATAATCCAGGCATCTTTTGTCTGAAAGAGAAAGCGAAAATTTTTTAATCCCACCCAGTCACTTCCAAGAATTCCTTTTGTATAATTTACATCCTTAAAAGCAATTGTCAGGCCAAACAGGGGGAGATAATTATTAATCAAAAGATATACTAATCCCGGCACCATCATAAAATACAAGGGAATAAATTGCCTCATATTCCGCCTTCGCATTCTCTTTTTAGTGTTTGCGCCTTCAACCGTTGTCGTTAGCATCATTGTATAACTCATACAAACTTGTACCTCCTTCATCTTGATGATTGCATTTTAACAACGAAACTGAGTTGTTTTCTGCAACAATTCCGTTTTTTTTGTAACTTGAATCCGACATTCTCAGAGCGAGTCTGATTTGTGTTGTAAAGATGACATTAGAGTATTATATTTTCCCTTTAAACCATGATATAATTAGTTTTATAAATAGAAGGAAAATGCCAAAATGAATAGAAGGAAAATAAGAGTGAAGAATAACAAAACAACAATCTCACCAGCACACAATTCCCTGCGATATCGACTGATTCTCATGCTTATCTGTACCATGCTTCCGCTAATTATCGTTGTTTTATTAAATGTTTTGTGTGCAATAAGAGTTATAGAAAGCAAGACCGCCCAGCAATACCGCAATGAATTGTCTTATTATCTGAATCAGCTGGACTATGATATGAATAATGTAGATAGATATCTGGCCAAACTCAGCAGTAATAATGATGATATTGTTTTTCTGCAATATGGCGCTGACGAAGATACTCGCAAATTAGCTTCCTTGTCCCTGCATAATACACTTTCCACTGATATTGTGTCCTATGCACCAATAGAAGGCGTATTTCTTTATTCTTCTGAAGAAAATCTGTATATTTCCAGTACAGACTCCTCTATGCCCATTTTGGAAAATCTCTGCTATAACCAGAACACCGGAGGGAAATGGAAGCTTCAATCTTTTCCGGGTGGTCTTTATCTTACGCACACATTTTACAATGAATCTCTCCTCTATGGAGCATGGTGCAAAACAGATACTTTACTAAAGAATATCAGCTTTTCTGACGAAGGTATTCTGATATGGGCAGATGAAACAGGAACTGCTCTTAGCCCGATAGACGACTGTATTCCCAATTTTTCTAAAGGATATAACCGGTATTACCTCATTAATGGAACCCCTTATTATGTGGTCAGTGCGGACTCTCAAAATGGAGATTTTTCTCTGGCTGCACTAATTCCTGTTTCATCTGAGACGTTGATGACGCACGTGTGGGACAGAATCCACCTTATTTCCATTGGAGGTGATGCAGATGCCCCTCCGTATTCATCTTCTCAAACCCATTCTGTCTCAGCGCCTCATATAGCACGATCGAAACGGAGTTTGACAGATTCAAAGACCGGATATCTCCCCACATGGGAATCCGGACGCAGTTCTCCTGGTTATCTAACAGAATCTCTTCTGGGATTCCAGCGCTTTCTTTACCGAACATGATGTAGCAGTCCGGCTCATATTCTGGTTCTGTGTAAACCTTATGGGCCTTTGTGGTTGCCATATAGATCTTGGCACCTGGATTCTTGTCTAAGAAATCCTGGTAATCACTGTAAACAGTTACATCCAGCTTATCCCAGTAGTCTAAGCCCGCACGCTTTAACATTTTCTCATTCAGCTTAAAGCCCAGAGGTTCGATCAGGTGAAGCCTGGAATTGGTAGCCACACAGGTTCTTCCGATATTTCCGGTGTTTGCCGGGATCTCCGGCTGGTGTAATATAATATGCATAATTC